>Ga0315908_10000774_pt1 | contig 24975 bp, 23 predicted proteins | sample LakEriMetagenome_12_FD_203520 | JGI IMG/M metagenome (GOLD analysis project Ga0315908, IMG submission 203520) | Freshwater fungal communities from buoy surface, Lake Erie, Ohio, United States - Buoy 4 MA124 | ecosystem: Environmental > Aquatic > Freshwater > Lake > Lake biofilm | place: USA...
ATATGATAATATGATAATATGATAATATGATAATATGATAATATGATGATATGATAATATGATAATATGATAATATGATAATATGATAATATGATAATATGATAATATGATAATATGATAATATGATAATATGATAATATGATAATTATATACCAGTGTTGGGATGTATGACAAAGGGACTCTTGAGAAGATGTTTGATGTCTGAACTGACAGGAGTATCGAGCCTGGGATAAATAAAGGACAGATAAATTTCATCTTCAAGATGTTAGAGTCTGTCCCTAATCCTATCCGCTTTCTTATTAGTTTCATTTAAGTAAGCCTTAAGACACTCAAGATATATTTTCCACATATAAGCACTCTTATTACCTTTAGCATTATTGATATCTTTCTACCATAATTAACTGACCTAGTCTCTAAGCTCTTTTACCTCTAACAAATTAAGCAATTCTTCCTAAACGTCATTCTTCAAATGAATAACATCTTACTCTTATAAGACAATAGAATTAAAGTTCGATTTGCATATAATTATAGCTCTATTGACAGCTGGATGAGTTTTACCACTGAATCTATTAAATACCACATTATCTTTGACCTTGCTATTTGATTTCGCATTACCTGTAATAAAGTTCATATACTCTATTATTGATGATCGAGCTGGATTTTTTAATTTTCTTGCTTCATAGTCACTTACCCAACAATGGATTCCTCTTCTTCCTGAAAACACCCACATTAAATTAGTGAATCCGAAGTCTTATTCCAAACATTCTGTTAGAATTTAGGCAGCTACTTGTAAGTATTTCCAACATTTATCACATATTTTGCTACCTTAACAACAGGTTCTAACACTATCATAAGCATCCATATCTATATCTAATATGTACTCTTTTTCTAAAGCCTCAGTTTAATTCATTTCTGTTTTTTTTGGTCTTTTATTATAAACACTTCCTAATATTTATTTTATATTATTTACCAATATCTATCTTTACAGGTGCCTGTTTCACTAATTATTCTCTTAAATTTTCTGCTGAATCAAAACTTAAAAATCTACTATATATTTATTCAGTTCCCAATTCTATATTAAATGAAAATTCTCTTTTATTAAAATTACTCACTTCTTCATCTAAAGAGCTTAAAGTTAACCAATCTTATATCTCTTAAGCTGGAAAAAAATATTAATAATAAATTTTTAATTATTTATTAAAAATATTTTATCTTTAAAATTCCTCCATTCTAAATATTTTTAATATATATTATTAAAATACCGCTTAAATTAATTTTAATTCGCTATTATTTTTTATTATAGTCTTTGTTTTATACTAAAAGTTATTTAAATAATATCAATTAAAAAATATGAATAAAGTATAAATATATAAATAAAGTTTTATTATATAAATTAATTGCAACGTTTTCAAATATGTTTTTTATATTAAATATTTATAATTATATTCTATTTTAACATATAATAGAAGATTATGATAAATTTTTTTAATAAAAAGCATAATATTTTTGATATCTAATAAATTGATTTTTCAAATTAAAATATTAATAAAGTATAAAATGGTAACTGCTTTATTTCAACTCATAAACTTAAAAAAATAAATAGTAAAAAAAATTTTAATAATTAAGTTAGTCAGCCTAATTAATTTTAATAAATAAAAAAATCTTTATATAATGAATTTTAAATGAAAAAATAATGGATTCAAAAACTTGATAATCTCTAACTTATAGAAAATATTTTAATATCAAAAAAAGTTCCAAAAAATAATTAAAATCTTAAAGAAAAGGAATAAAAGTTTCTTGAAATTAATTAAATAAAAAGTGAAAACAAACTTAATATTAAATAAAATTAATATATAGGCAGCTAATCTTTTAAAAAAAGATTAAAAAATATAATAAATTTAAAAAAATCATAATATAAATCATAATAAATTAAAAATAATAGTCTTATTAATATAAGAAATATTAGTAATTTTATATAAAATTAAATGTAGTAAACTGATGTAAATGAAAGTTAGGATTAAGATTATAATTATGAATATTAAACATAAAATAATAATCAGGATTAGTTTACTAATAAAATGTAATAGAATAAATAATTTAATAAATTAAAATAATAATTATAAAATATTAATATTAATTACACCCCCTAAAAAATAAATTATATTAAACAAAAAAATAATTAAGATTAATATAATTAAACTGAATAATAAATAATAGATTTAATAGAATAAAAAAATTATTTTAATGTATAAGATAATTTATAAAATTAAAAAAATTATTAAAAATTAAATTAATAATATTTAAATAAAGGTTTTAAATTTCCTTAAGTCAATTAAGTTTTTTAAAATGTTAATAATACAAATAGCAATCTTTTGCATTCTAATAATTATAACAGTAGTGACAAGTTTATTTCTTTACCTAATATCTAAAATAGTAATGAAAATTCAACTATAACCAAAAGTTAATAAAACATAAAATTACTTTAAAAAAAGTAAAGATAAAATTGAATCTAAATGCTGAATTAATAATAGTAATTTTATTAATAAAGTTAGTAGAAATTTCCATAAAATAACATAGAATAGAAACAAGAAGACTTTAATCAAAAATAAAATTCTAATAATTCAAACATAATTTAAAATTTATTAAAAATGAATTAATATTAATAATCATAAACTTTTGTTTCTGAAAATAAAAATAATATAAATTTAAAAAAAATTGATTATTATCTAAACAAGAATAATGAAGAATTATTAAATAAACAATTAAAAATAAATTAAGAAATTTTTTAAAATAAATTATTAAATAATTAATATAATAAAAATTTTTTAATGTAAGATGATTAGTAATTTTTTAATTAAGAAAAATATGAAAACAAAAATAAGAAATCAGTTATATAGAATGTATAAAAGAGAATTATAAAAAAAAATTCTTAATTTGAACCTCTTGTACCTTTTATTGTTAAAAATTCTTTTTATGAATTTATTAATGATTAACAGATTTAATTTGATTAAGATGAAGATTTAGATTAATATTTATATAAAATAAATAATCCAGAATAATTATCTAGTCAATTAAATGATAATTAAAAATAAAATGATTAATATTTTATAAATTAATAATTTTAAAAAACTTAACAGATTTAAAATTCTATTTAATAAAATTAAATCTGATAAAATTTTTAAACAAAATAATAATAATATTAATAGATATAAAAAAATAATCAAGAATAATAATAATTGAATATTCAAGAGAAATTTTGTCAAAAAAATTAGAAATAAATAATATAAAGATCTGATTCAAGTTTAAATATGAAAAAAAATAATACTAACTTAATAATTTCTTAAATAATCGAAAATAATCATTCAAAAAGAAATATAAATAATACTTCACAATTAATTATAACAGACAGAATAAGGAGCTCAATATAAAATTTTATAAAAAGCGATCGTAAAACGATTAATTCTCAAATATAATAAGCTATATGAAAATATAAATCATTCTAATTAAAATTAATATTGACCTAAATTTAATTAGTTTTATATTAACTATAAAGCATTTTATTGTAAAGAATTGTAAATAAAGTCTATTTCAGCCAAAGCCCCATTGCCATTATCACCACAAACCAGCTATTTTTCAATACATTCAATTACTTAAACCTTCAATTCTTCTTATAAAAAACTTAATTATTTTTTAGTGAAAATACTCTAAAATATAATTAAATTAATTACATTAAACATACATGTATTCATAGCTGGAGCAACTATTACCGGCTGGTTTATAATATTTTAGAAATCCCAAGCTCAAAAAACACAAGTCTTATAATATGAATAAAATAAAAGAATAATTACCAATAGATTATCACAAATTCCATTAGATATTTTAGCCAAAGTATTAGCACTTAATGGGACAATTACAAACATATCTGCCCATTTTCTTAATTCTATGTGTAATACTTTATCCCCTTTCTTCTTCCAATTCCATTCATCTTCATCTTTAAATACTTTTATATTTTTCTCTTCTATTAACTAACTCAGTCTTAATCTCTATTATTATTAGTATGTTTCTATAAAATAAAATGCATTTTTAGTCAGAATTAACATTATATTAAATTTTTCTTCTTTTACTAATATTTCAAGTAAATCAATTAATTTTATACAAGCTACACTTCCTGATAATCCTACTAATAAATTTAATTTCATTGATTTTATAAATTATTTATATTATATTTTTACTGAAATAATTTATCATTATTAATTTTAAATAATATTATTAATAGTATAATATTAAGATAATTTAGTTTTAAATTTTATTAAATTTTATAGATATTTTAAATAAAAATTTTATTTTCACAAAAATTATCAATTTCTTAGATAGATATTATTAGTAAATATATATAAAATTTATATAAAATTATTTATATAATTAAATTATAAATAATAAAAGATAAATAATTAAGGAATAATGTCACAGTATTTTTAAAATTAATCAAAAAAAGGTGAAATATATGAGTTAAGAACAGCATTATCTTCTAATGATATTAATCAAAAAAAGGAAACTTTAAAGAAAGTGATAGCTTAGATGACTATTGGAAAAGATGTATCTTAATTATTTTAACCAGTTGTTAAATGTTTGGAACATAGCGATACAGAATTAAAGAAATTAGTTTATTTATGTAATTTATTTAAATATAAATTAATAATCATTTATTTTTAAAATAAATATTAGCCTTAACAAAATATTACATATTTAATTATATAAATATTAAAAATAAAATTAAAAAGATAATATTAATAAAAATAAAGATAATGAAAAAAATAATAACAAAAATAATACAAAGAAATAATAATTATGAAAATTATGAAAATATATATTATAATAAATAATAATAATAGATATAATTAACTACAGTCGTAAATAACCTGATGATGCTATAATGGTTATAAATTTATTTAGAAAAGATGCTTTGACAGGAAGTGCTTTAATAAAAGGACTGGCAGTACGTACAATGGGGTGTTTAAGAGTTCAAAAATTAAATGAATATTTATCAGAGCCTTTAATATAGTGTTTAAAAGACAAAGAAGCATATGTAAGAAAATGTGCTGCATTTTGTGTGCCTAAGCTTTATGAACTTTCACCAGAAATAGTGGAGCAAAATAAATTAATAGAAATATTACAATAAATGGCAGTTTCTGAAATCAATGTTATGGTTTTAGTAAATGTTGTTTAAGCATTATATGATATAGGTCTACTCAAAAATGAAAATCTTATTAAAGCTGATAAGAATCTCATCAATAGATTGTTAACAGCAGTTAATGAGTCATCTGAGTGGGGTTAGGGATTCATTCTAGATATTCTTAGTAATTATATGCCTAATGATTCAGCTCATGCAGAGGAGTAATTTTTTATCATTTTATCATCTTAAATTATCATTTTATTATTTTAGAATTTGTGAAAGAATAATTCCAAGACTTTCTCATATTAATCCTAATGTAGTTTTCTTAGCTATTAAGCTACTAATTAAGTATATGGATTATATAAGTAACGAAGAATTTATAAGAGAATTAAATAAAAAAATATCCTAACCTTTAGTTACAATGATAAATTGGGAATGGCCTGAAATTCAATATGTTGTATTAAAAAACATGGATTACATTCTTTAAAAAAGACCTAATATCCTTGAAAAATAAGTAAAATGCTTTTTCTGTAAATATTATGAACCATATTATGTGAAGATTGAAAAGATAAAAATTCTGACTTAACTAATTGATAGCAACAATTACTAATTAATTTTAGATGAATTAAAAGAATATGTAATGGATCCTGAAATAGAGTTTAGTAAAGAAGCATTGAAAAGTATTGGTTAAATGGGATTGAAGATCAGTAAAAGTATAGAGAAAATAGGAGAAATATTGATGGATTTAATAAATAATAGTTTAGAATAAAACTAATCTCATATAATTTAGGAATGTGTAATAGTCCTACAAACAATTTTAAGGAAAGAGCGAGAAATTCGGGAAATATACGACATATTTTTTTTAAAGATTGAAAACATAATGCAAAACTGCAAATCTAGCGAAAGTAAACAATCATTAGTATGGATAATAGGAGAATATAGTGATAAAATAAAGGAAAGTGGAAAGATAATGAAAGAATAAGCAGATTAAATTAATGGACTAGAAAGGGAATTATAGTTGATAGTATTGACAGCAGGAGTTAAAGTGTTTATTAATAATCCTATTGATGATTCTTATATTTAAAATCTATTAGCTAATTGTACTAATTAGAGTTAGTATTATGAGGTTAGGGAACGAGGAAATTTTTATTGGAGGCTTTTATCTACCAATAATATTCCTCTGCTTAAAAAAATGCTCTTTATAAAGAATGATATTGATTATGAGCATCATACTAGGTATAATGATATTTTTCTTGACAAAATGATTTCTAATTTAGGTACTATTTGTAGTATTGTCTAAAAAACCAATCAGTAATTATTCCAAAATCAAGGCTATATTCCCATTTCTCAAAATATCTCCAATAATCATAAAACATCATAATTATCTCAGTAATAGCAATAATAATAATAATTATAATAGTAATAATAGTAATAGTAATAGTAATTAAAGCCCCAGTTGAGTTAAAAAGTAGTGGAAGAAGACTTAATTGATTTAATTTGATTAAAATTATAAATATTTTGAATTATTAAATTAAAATATTTAATATACTTTCATTTTTCTTATATTAATTTATTAGGATTAACTAGTCTATAATAATCACTGGGAATGTTGTAAATAAAATTGATGAGATTGTGTTTAATTTATTCTCCCTTAGTGTAGAATTTAATATTTGCTTCATTTATCCTACTATCAAGTTCTACATCAAAAAAATCAGGGTTCAAAAAAAGTCTGGAATGACAAGTAGATAATACATCAATTAATTATTAATGATCCTTACATTTTTGGAATATTTCATAAGTTATATGAATATTCAATATATTTTTAAATTCTTTGCTTAGCTATATAATACAAATTATAATTTTTAAATACTTTTTCAAAAAACTGTTTGCCTTTTTATTACTCAGTAAATTCATTAATAAATTAGAATTTATTTTTTTTAATTGTTTCAGATTCTTTGTATAATTTTTCCAAAATGAATCTGTAAACAATACTAATGATTAATTGATTCTATAGATAATTGCGAGAATAGAATCCAAAGCCAGTTTCAAACATATCAAAGAAAAAAAGAAAGACTATTAGCCTGCCGCTAATATTGGATAATACAATGTAAAGAATAAAGAGAATTAGAACAAAGTAAATAGACCTTTATGGATCTTTCCAAGAAAACAGGTTTTTCACTTTCTCCAAAATATTGCTGATATTATTCATAACCACTCCCACCCTATTATATATAAAATAATTATATTAATAATCATAAATTATAAAAATACAAAATAATTATATATGTATTCTAATTAATAATAATTAAATTTTTATGAATATTAGAAAAATACTTGACAAGAGAGGACTTAAGATTCTTATACTTTTCAATGATATTAGTTTTGTCCTCTTCTTTATAGTCTATAGTATAAAAACTCTAATCAAAGTGATAATTATATTAATTCTCAGTGACAACCAAAGGTTGATAATAACTTTTATTAATCATATAATCTTAAAAGAAAAGAGGAGAAAGAAAATGATAAATAAGTTAATTAAGTTATGGATGATTATATAGAAGTATAAGTAAAAGGATTTAGAAAATATACTACAATAGATTATTAAACTCTGAATAATAAATGATAATGTTAATGGAGAGGTATACAAGAGAGGAGAAAAAAGGATATTTGAAATTAATGATGTCATCAACTCTAAGGCTAAATAGATTTACTCCTGCCACTGCACGTAAAATACGTTTTTAACCCATTGTTATTTCCTTACGGTTTATCTTCTCTTTATCAATATAGCATGATTCTACATAGTCTACAGGTTAGCTAGCGAACCAAGACCATAAGTGAGATAAATTACGAATCTTTATTCTCAATAATGCTTCTAAATATATTATCATATTATTTATCCAAATATTATTATTATAATATTTTATCATTTTATTATATATATTTTTATTTACTTTTATTATTACAACACTACTTTCCTATTTTATGTAAATTAAATTCATCATCTTTATTATTTGTATCATCAGGAGTGTCTAGTTCTAAAATTAATGTATTTTTTTTCTTTGATATTCTGCTCATTAAATCAGCTACTTAAATGTATTATTACCCGTAAATTAATTATTTTTAATTTTTTGTTAAAATTCCTCCTTACTTAAATAGAACTAATTTAAATTCTATTTTAAAGTAATGATTTGTTAAAGGACTTAAAATATAATATAAAATATAAAAAAATACAAAATGAATTTTTGATTCCAGTAATTAGTTTCATTAGCTACTTAAACACTTGTTATAAAATTAAAAGGAGTGTGGTTTATTTGCACTGCAATTAAACAATTATCAGGTAAGCTTACTATATTTTCACAAGAAATTACTAAATTTTATTTATTTTTTAATTACCTTCTATTTAGATTTTTCCAATTGGCTTGTATATAAATTATTTGAAATCTATTTTAAACTAAAATTAATTATAAATTATACTTTCATTAATGATGAAATTTTTATTTTTTCTAGTAATTCATATGTTTTTTCAGTGAAATTCTTGATTTAAGAAACTGTTAATTTTTTATGATTAGTTAAAGATAATAATAGCTTTTCCTTGTCATAATTATGCCAAATTTACTAAAATTAAATATAAATTGAAGATTAAATACCAAACACATCTAATTATTTTCTGTAAATATAGGAACCACATTTGCTCCATAAATATTTAATAATATTTCGAATTATTTCATATCGTATTGAGATTTAGCTAATTCTATCGTATTATTATCTTTTATTCAGGCAAAATAATTAAACCATTCTTTATCATATTCGTATTTTATATAGCTAAATAAAATTAATATTAATCTTATTAATATGTAAAATTAATTTTTAATAATTTATTACATACTTATTTCGTATTTATCAAAAGGACCTACTTCTAAAGAAGATAAGTAAATTTATGTTTAATTTTAATCTTATTATTTTTAAAATTTATTTTTTATTGAATTGTATTTTTACTCAATAAAATTTTATAAATTTTATTTTTATATTATTTTTTAAAAAGAACAAATTTTCTTACCTATAATTGATTTATAATTATTTTTTTTTTAATTTTCTATATTTATTTTATTTTCATTTTAAATATTTTATTCAATTTTTTAAAAATTTTATTCTATAACATCATTATTTTTTTATTATTTATAATAAATTTTTCTTCTATCTCTATTTTAAGAAATCAATAAATCTAAATCATCTGATTCCATGCTATATTTTTTTATTTTTCTATATTATTTAAAATTAATATAATTTTACTCAAAATCAGCATTCTGATGTATAATAGTTGAATCCTCATTTAATATTAGACTTCCTTAATAATTTAATTATTCATCTTAGTCTGTATCAGAAGAACTGATTTCTTATTAATTATTATTATTTATATATGTTTCATCTTTATAACTTAAATAATTAATTTTTTTGAATAATTTAAATCCAAAATTTATCATCATATAACTCAATCTATTAATTTTATATTTTTTATAAAAATTAAATTCATCTAATTATTATTTTGATGGTAATAAAATATCTTTGGCATTATAATATTAACTTTTTTTAGATATTTCTATAGATTTTTCAAATTATTCCAATAAATTATCTTTATATTATTAATTATATTAATCAATATCATTTAATGATTAATTGGAGTTAATAGATTTTTTATGAATCATTTTACTTTTTATACAGAAAATTTATTCCTAAGTTTTATTATTATTTTTAAAATTATCTTAACATTCTTAATTCTCATTAATTTCTATCTTTTTCTATAAACCTAAAGTCATATCAGTATTTTTTTATTAATTATTGCTTTATGAATTTTTTTCTTAAGTATAATTTAATGTTGTTGATTTAGAATATTCATTTAACTATTAATTTTATTTTAATTATTATTGTGCTATTAAACTTTTTTCATTTAAAGAGTTTCTTTTTTTATTTTCTATAAAAATCTAAAATATAATTTACAATATCTTGATAAAAATTTATGCAGTGTTTATAACAATCCTGAATTCGATTTGATACTTTCATTACTAATAGCTATAATCAAAATTTTATTTAAAAAATTATTAATTTTTTTTATTTTATTTTATTTATTTTCAAAAATGGAAAATTTTAATTCATCTTTATTAAATTCAATAAATTTATATTTTATTTTTATCTTATAATTAATTATATTTAAGTAAATTTTCAATTATAGAAAAAAAATATATATAACTTGATATAATAATATTTACAGCTTTTTATAGTGCTTCGAATTATTTTAATCTTTATTTGCAAACAAATTTTTATTTTTGATTGTCTTTCAACTAGATCTCAATAACAAAATACTTATAATTATAATATTAATATACATCATCTTTAAATAAAATTTTTTCTATTTTGACAACCTCAATTTTTATTTAATTTAAATATTCTTGTTAAGAAAATTATTAATATGTTAAATTATCTGCATCGATATATTAAATATTTTAACTTTCCATTATTAATAAAATAAATTTTATTTAAAATATAATTATTAAATTATAATATTTGACTAAAATAGAGTATAAATTTAAAAGATATGGAATATAAAGTAAATATATATAATATAATAAACAATTTTTATATAAAAATGGAAATAGAAGAAAATAAGATTAAAAGCTTTAGTAATTAATAAGATATATAGTATAAATTACCAGAAATATTCGATTATGATTTTGATAAGTACGATGAAAAAAAATGGTAAAGTGATAAGGCAGATATTACTGACTATTTTAACTATGGATTTAATGAAGAGACATTTTGATTATATGTGAATAAATTAAAAATGATGCACGAATAAATAGTAAGAAAGAAAAACAAAACATATGAAAATAAACTTACATTAGATGAGGAACAGATGAAATATAATTATGAAAGCAATTTAAAAATATTTAATGATCCTCTTCCAATTGATTTTGGAGGAATGAGTTTTCCTTATTTCTATAAAGAAACATTTTCCTAAGTATTAATGAGTCTAATTATTTATTTGATTTATATATAAATATTAATAAATGTTATGCTATTTCTATTTATAATTAAAGGTAAATGAAGGTAAAATATTTGATGATTATCTTATGAATCTAGCTTACCATTAATACAATTCTTATTACATGAATAATTACAATAATGAAAATAATATCAATAAGTACCTTCCCACTTATATTCTAGACAATGTTCTCAATTTTTTATTAGGAATTAATAACAAAAAACTTGAAGATGAACTTTCAAATCAAGAATCTTAATATGAAACGTTGAAATAACTTTATGGAGATTTATTTAAAGATTTTGACGACAATATTTATGGTATTAACTAATCTTTTATTGAATATATGAGAGAAACTTAACTAAATTATATTCAAAAAAAAAATCAGCTTCTTTATCCTAATATCAACAAATATTATCCTTATATAAATCTTAATTACGGATATATGAATAATAATTAAATTAATAATGTTAATTAATATAATAATTAAAATATTGTTAATAATAACACTAATAATATTCATAAAAATACTAATTATCATAATGGACATAATAAATATTAAAATGAAAATAGTAATAATAATAATAATAATAATAGTAGATATTAAAGTATTAGAAATTATTAATAAAAAGATAAATAAAGAAAATCTAGTTTTAGAAGTAGTAGCAGAAATTCAAGTAATAGCAGAAGTAGATATAAAAGTAGAAGTAGAAATAATACAAGAAGCAGAAAAGATAGAAAAAATAAAAGAAATTATTATTTAAATTCATCTTAAAGTAGAAGTAAAAGTAATACAAAAAATTATAAGGATAATCACACACATAATCACAAATCTAAAAGAGAAAAAGAAAGAAGATCTAAATCTAAAGATAAATATAAGAATTCCAAAGAAAAAAATATAAAAGAATCAGATAAAAATAAAATAACATAAAAAGATAAAGTTTAAGAAAAACATCATAAAAACGAAAAGCTTAAAAATAAAGAGAAAGAAAAAGACGATGATTATATTATAAACAATGATAGTTAATAAAAAGAAAAATAATATAAAATTTATCGAAAAGAATAGGAATAAGAATTATAAAAATAAATAACTAAATAAAAAAATTAAAGTGAATATGAGAAATAAAAAAAATAATAAAATAGTAAAGAAAAAGAATAAGAAAAAGAAATTTAAACTTAAAAAGAATAGATAATTGATAAAGAAAAAGTAAAAGATTTTTAAAGTTAAAATAAAGTTGACAATTGAAATAAAAATAATTAGTAAAAATAAAAAGAAATTCAGTTTTCATAAATAAAAGAAAAATAAAACAGTGAAGATTAAAATAAGCTATCAATAAAAACAGGTTAAAAAATTTAGGATTAATAATAGAATTAGAAAGATTTAAGTCTTTAGAAAAATTTTGAATTGATAAAATAAAAAGAATGTTAAAAAATGTAGGAAATTGAATAGATTCCAATAACTTTAAGAATAAAAAAAAGTAACAAAGACTAATTGGTGAATAAAGATTAAAAATGGACATTGCCATACATTAACAGCTTGATTAATAATTAGACTAAGGATTCAAAGAGAGATAATAATAGTATAACAAATAGAATCAAAAAGTGATGTGTTATTTTAATAATTAATTATTTTTTATTCTTCCTAAAAATGATAATAAATTATATCGATTTAATATAACTACTAATAATTAAATATATTGATATTAATAAATTATAACAACAATAAAATATATTAATGTGATATATATTTATATAATATAATTAAAATCAATAATAAATTAAATTATGAATATTTTTAATTTTAAAAGTTTAAACACTAGTTTTGATGTTGAATAATAATAATAATAGAAAGAGCTTGATTGTTTTGAGTAGTTAAGTTATAAAGAAAGAATAACAGGATTCTTAGTGTGTATGGTTTTAGGTAAATAATAAAAATAAAAAATAATAAAGTACATTATATAAATATTTTATTAAATAATTTTAATAGGATGGGCAATATAGATTTTATCTTTTGGATCTGTTGTAGGAATTTTAGTAGGAGACCCTTATAAATTTGCAATGAGTTTTAGTTTGGGAAACATAGTGAGTTTAATAGGAACATTCTTTTTAGCAGGTCCTAAAAGCTAATTTAAATCAATGACAGATAAATCTAGACTTCTCACTACTATAGTATTTATTTCTTCTTTAGTTTTAACTTTAATTAGTGCTCTTATTTGGAAAAGAGCTCTTTTAGTACTTATTTTCAGCCTTATTTAATTGCTTTCTTATATTTGGTATACTGCTACTTATATTCCTTTTGCTAGAACATTTATTAAAAGCTTATGTAGTAAATGTTTTAATATGTGTTTAAAATAATGAAATCAATAAATTTATTATTATTTTTCTGTAACTATTTATTAATTACAACAATTTATTCTAATTTATAAAAAAATATCTTAAAAATATTTTTAAATTTATCATATAAAATTTAATTTAAAAAATTTTAAGTTAATAATTTGATAATTTTAATTAATATTAATATATATTAATAATAAATATAAACTAATTTATATTTTTCATTTTAATAATCCTTATCTTAAATTAGGAGGATTAGGAAATTCTGGGAATGTTTTATTTTTTAACTTTGTTAGTTCATCTCTTAATAATTAAATTTCTTCTGAATATTTAACTACTTAATCATGTAATTTTCTAACTTAATTTATTTAACTATTAAATAATAAAATTTGATTTTACTTGAATTTTTCTGCTGCTTCATTATCAACTTCTTCATCTTTATCTTTAATGTTATTTTTTTTGTCCATCATTTCTTTGATTTAAGTTCGTTGTTTCACTGTTTACTATTAATAATAAAATGAATCCAATTATATATAAAATTTATATAATTTATTATATTACATTAAGACTTTCACCTTACTTACTTAATTATTAATTCTCACTTATAATAAACTAAATTTCTTTTTATATACTTTCTTCTTTCTTTTAAATAATATCTATTCGTTTTTCAGTTGTTTCTTTAATTTTCTTTATTTATTCAGTCAAATTTTTTAATTCATTTTCATTCAATTTCATATCTTTTTTTTAAAGTGCAATTTACATTTCCTTTCTGACTTTTAACATTTATATTTACTTTATTTTAACATCCAACTACTTTAATTCTAAATTTTTTTTTCTTTTTTCGTATTCTGCTTTAGCAACATCAAATTTTGTGTTTTTTATTTGATTCAAGGACTCAATTTAACTATTTCCTTACATTTTGATTTCCTTATTGAGTTTTTCTATTTCCTTTTAAGGAATTAAAATAGCATCTTAAAGAGAAGGAACAGGTCTATCTTAAAAGATTTCAACATTACCTTACTTAATTCTGATCATGATTTCTATATCGCTTTTACTTTAATTTTAAATATTAATATTTTTCTGTTAAATAGACTAATTCTTTAACAACAACTCTTATTGCTAATTAAGAAGGTCCTAGAAATAAAGATAGAATTTTTCAAGATCCTTTTGATTTTCCTCTGACTTATTTAAGAGAATTTTAAGATTAAACTTTTTGCGGAAGAGAGATAAAATATTATTCCTGAGATTATCATCCTCTAGATTAAGCTGTTTGAAGGCATAATTATTGAGAATGACAGGCACAAAGTTTTCAAAGTTAGTTTCTCTTTCTGTTGAAATCTCCTTAATTTCCTCATTGAAGAAAGGATCAATTTAAAACAACCTGAATTTATAATTAGGATTATTAGGAAGATTGTCTTGATCTTCTTTTTTGATTGATGCTAACTGATTATCATCTAATATTTAATTGTAAATTTGCTAAATATTAGGAATAATTGCAAGTTCGCCTTTATTCTGAGAAACTAGTGCTTAATCAAAATTAACCTATGCGTTAGCTTTCCTTTCAGCCAATAACTACTATTATTATTTGAGCAGAGTTTGATTAGTTAACATTTCCTGAATTTAAGAATCTAAATCAGTTATAAATTTCTACATTTCAATGATTTTGTTCACTCAATCGCTATTAATCAAAATTGATTGCACTAACTTAATAATTAAAAGATACTATTCATTGATTCTTTAGTCATATTCAAGTTTTCTTTTTTAAAGTACTAATAGTTTCTCATCAAATATCTTATAAATCTCAATAATTTAAGAATTAAGTTATTATAATTCATTTTTGAGATTTTTGGTTATCTTTTCCCTTTCTTCTCTTAACCTCTAATCCTTCAATTCAAATTCTCTTAATTTGGCTCTTTGATCATCATCTAATTCTTCGACAGGTTTGTCCATCCATTCTTCCCTTACTAAATTTTCACTTAATGGAGTTTCCTTTTTCTCTGCTAATGTTCCTCCCATCATTTACTTTAATGCTCTTATTCCTGCATCATCTTTTTATAATTATCTTTGTCTTTCTTCCTCTTTTAATCTTTCTTCCTCTACTCTTTGTCTTTCTTCTCTACTTAAATATCTCTCCATTCCTACTTCCTCTTTTGTTAATTCTAATACTTTATCCGTATTCTCTATTATATTTTCCTTTGATTTGAAAAACTCAGTTCCCATCTTCAAATCAGTTTATATTTCTACTATTCTTTTATTTTTTTCATTGATACTTTCGATTTGTTATTGTCTATACTTACAAGCATTTTCAAACTCTATGTTATATTCCATTTTTATCTCCTGAATTATATTTGAAATCAATATTATTTGATTCCTTTTTTGATTATTGCTAAATAATTCCAATTAACTGTATAGATAGTCCCAGGATGTCATGTTCTCCAAGTCAGGTTTTTTATCTAATTGACTTTGTAAGTCCAATATTTGCTCATTATTTTGTTATTATTACTGCTAATTTCTACCACTTTCTAATTTATCTTCCTATTATCCTTATTTGGTCTAATTATTTTATTTTTCTATTTCTACTTTAACTTCGTTCTAATTTCTAAATACAGTGAATCCTTAGAAAGGTCTAAAGTTTTTATTTTTGATTCCTTATTAAGTTTTATTCTACTCTCCTTTTTTCTCTTTGATTTCCTCTTTCTTTTCATAATCATTGAAAACAAATTCTTCAGGTTTTCCAGGATAAATATTAACAAAATAGTTTTCAGGATTTTTACAAAGATCTGATAGCTTAACAAGTTCTCGAATTTAGTTTTCTAACCTCATAAATTTCTCAATAATTTCCATTCTCCTTAGTTATATAACTTTCTAATAATGGTTGATTTCTTTATTGGTAAACTTTTTGATTTAATAATTGTAAACTAGAATATTGGTATTAATACCATTAATAGCTTTGAGATGAACCTACATCTAATCAAAGGTTTACTCTTTAATACGATTAAATATCTACTATTGTACCTGAATCTGTTTTTTGGCTTATTGTTTTAGCACATTCTGCTCTGTAATGCATTAATCATACACTCGGTTCTTTTTCTCAAGATTAATACAAAACTCATCGATATCTAGTCTCTCCATCTCATCAGCACTCTTATTCTTCTAAATCAGTTTTTGTAATTCTATTTTTATTTCCTCTATCTGATTCTTCAATTCTTCCTCATTCTATCTATCCTATAATTTTAATTACTAATTCTCTAAGTTTATCTAAATCTATTTATAATTGAGAATAGCACTGTCTTCCATTTTGTTGAGATTGCTATAAGGAATTTGTACATCACTTTACTTTAGATTTACGTTCTGTTCATATTCATAGTTCTTATTGATATTGTAAATAAAGATACTACCATCGTGTCCTCCTACCATTAATAATGTACTATCTTGAGAGATAAATAGACTACTAACTCCTCCTTTAGACAGACTTTAACATTGAATCTTGATGAGTTTATCAAGATTTTTATGTTCCCTTAAATAGACTGCTCCATCTTTACAGCCGCAGACAATATACTTGCCATTGCCTACCATATTAGTCATTTCCATACTGTACCCTTCATATTCCTATAGAGGACTGCTCGCTGGAATCTTTATTTTAAGATCATAATCATAAAGGTCCTCTTCACATTAAGCATAAACTTTCAACATCTTGTCCTTTCCTATCATATATATCAGATTCTCCATTTAGAATCCGAATTGTAAATTGGGATCTACCTTTCTACACTTTATATTATTTAGCTTCCAATCAAAGAATCCTTATGAGTCCAGATGATCAAGAGTATTAAGCTAAAAGACCATATAATTGATAATTAGTAGAATATTATTAGAATTATCTAACTGCATATTGATAAGAAGGGAAGGTAACATTAATATTCCTAATAGAGAGTACTGTTCTTCTTCATTTTGAATTCCCAATAAGTGAATTTTTTTAGATTGTTTGGAGCCTACAAGTATCTTGGAACCATAGAACTTGACAAAGTCAATGGTCTTTTTGTCAAAGAATCTGTAACATTATATAGTCTAAATATTGTTAAGATCTCTTGAATCTAGAATTCTTATGCAACCTTGATGAGTGCCCATTATTATAAGTTTATCATGATTGTCTATATCAAAAGAAAGGATATGAGGCTGGAAATAATAATTTCTGACAATATTCCTAGTGATAATATCAATTAATTATATTTCAGCCTTATTGGTGACTGATAATATAATATCGTAACCCTTTAACTTATGGAGAAATAACTGAGTTGTCTAAGAATGAGGACCATACTTAATAGGTTCACATTCGATTCTATTATTATTATCTTCTTCTTCATCTTACTAACTATCCTACTTCTCTTAGTCCTCTTCCTCCTCATCCAGCAGATTCTGACCCTTTATAGCAAGAGTGTAGACCGAGTGATCATCAGTTGAAAGGATAATATTATTAAGATAATGATCATAAAGGATGTTGATAATGTTACCTTCCAAAAACAAGAAGTACTTGTCCATAGTCAAAGGCTCAGTTGACTTATCATTCACAAATTATGGATCATACTTAAATAGCCACTCCATATAGTTATTCTTGTAAATGACTATTAAGTGCATCTATGTCATTAATAGGTGACTAATACTACTTTAAAGTTCTTTCTTCATTATTAACTCCATATTCTCATTACGATAAATGCTTACCACGTTCTCTTGGCTCAAATAAATGTTATCCATCTAATCCCACTTAATTCTCTTTACTGAACTCTGATCTTCAAGTTATACACTTTGCTATTATAATCTGTATTATCTCTTCAACTCCTCATCGTTTTTCTAAGTTGTATACTCACTTTCCAACTTATAAATTATTAAATGACTATCATTTAAAATAGCAAATTCTTTATTATTGCATGGATTGAACTGGAAATCCAAATAATCATCGTTATTAATTATTATTTATGTATTGTCTCCTTTTATCACTTAGTTGCAATTTAAATCATAGATAATCAACTCGTAAGATGGGCAGCCTTAGACAATAGCTAATTTAGATCCATCCCTACTTAAAATCAAATCTTTTACTTCAAATTCTATTAGATTATTAATAGTCTTTTCTAACTTCATATTTCGATAAATTTAGATACTTGGGTTTAATTCATATTCAATCAATACAATCAGACCCTATTTTGGATTAGTTGTGAAACATTGGAATCCTTATTTTTTAGATTGGATATCTTTTCTCTCATTGTTGCTCAAATCCCAAATTATCAACCTGCTTCCATTCAAGAATGCAACTGCAGTATCATTAACTACCATCATTTTTGAATTGTCATATCCTATACAACTAATTAACTCTAAATCTAATTGTTCCATATCAGTTATATTCTTTAATATATAATTTAATTATAATTAAATATATAAACAGAAATTAATCATATCTCTTAATCATTATTATACTCTACATTCTTCTTCTAACCACTTTTATAGTATATAACTCCCTTTCCATTTTTATAATTATGATAAAATTCTCCTTCATAATAGTTAATTAGTGGATCATTTGCATAAATTAACTTGCCATGACCTTCCTTTTTGCCCATGTTCCACTGTCCCTCATACTTATCTCCATTTGATAAAGTTTTAACTCCATGTCCATGAAATTTATCCTTTTCAAAGTTACCTTAATACGAATCTCCATTTAAATAATTGTAAACACCAAAACCGTGCCTTTTGCCATCTAAAAAATAACCTTTATATTAATTGCCTTCATATTATCCTGCATAAGTTTCCACTCCCTATCCACAAGCTTTATTATTTTTAAATTCACCAATATAGACAGTACCATTTTTATAAATCATTTCTCCCTTTCCATGCCTTTAGGAAGAAACAGTTTATCCAATATAAACATCTCCATTTTAATACCTAAACATTCCTTAACCACTAGTCTTGTCCATATTCCACTCACCCTCATAATAGTCTCCATTTTCATATTAGTATATTCCAATGCCATGTCTCTTATGATTCTTGAACTCTCCTTCATACCATTCTGACTCATCAGCTGTGTAATACTCTTTCCCTTTCCCTTCAGCATTTCCATTCACCCAATCTCCTTTATACTTCTAACCATTTGCATAAATGTACTCACCTTTTCCATTTCTCTTCCCCTCTTTCCAATATCCATTATATTTCTCCCCATTAGCATATGTATATATTCCAAATCCTGACTTTATATCATTTTCAAATTCCCCTTCATACACATCTCCTGATTTATAGCAATAAATACCCTTCCCATGTCTTTTGTGATTCTTAAATTCCCCTTCATAATGTCCCGCATCTTTAAAAGTTTCTTTTCCTTTCCCTTCATATTTACCATTCAACCAATATCCTTCATAAATAGTTCCATTGTCATAATAATACCTCCCAAAGCCATTTCTCTAATTCATTGACCAATTTCCTTTATATAAATCTCCATTTTTCCATTTCAACTCTCCGTAGCCATCTCTTTCACCATTTTTCCAACAACCATTATATTCATCTCCAGTTTGCCATCTATAAAATCCTTTACCATCTCTTTTATCATCTTTAAATTCTGTTAGTTCCTGTTGATATGTGTCTTCTTTTTTTAAAACAGTAGAAAACACTAAGCCATTCTTTTTATCATATTTCCAATAACCTACAAAAATATGAATTTAGTCTAAAAATATTCCTAATCCTTATCTACTATTCTCTTTAAATTATCCTACATATTAACATCCATTTTAATACTTCAACAATCCTAAGCCATCCATAAAACCTCCTTAAAAATCTCCATAATAATTATCTCCATTTTAATACTCCAATTTACCTAGTCCTATCGGTTTATTCTAATTACACATTTATCCAAAATAAAGAGATCCATCATCTAATTTAAAAGCCTATTGTTTTGCAATATCATTTTAATTTTATTCACTATTAATCTATATATTTATTTTTTCTAATTATTACATATTATCATACAACATTTAGTATGCTTTTAAAATTAGTTCAAAATTATTAATTTCCACTTAATCTTATTTGAATATATATAAGCTCATAAAATATTAATTCTAAGCTTTATTTATGTCAATTAAATGTTCTTTCATTCTATATTTGATTTAATCATTAAAACAAAATTTCAAATATCTATTTTCACTTAACAGTTCAGTGGGAATCAACTTTTAAGAGTTTTAATTAGATTTAAGAGTAGTTTATTTTTATTTATTACCCATATTTAATTTTAATAATAATTTTTTATAATGATCTACATAAATATAAATATATTATAATCAAGACAAAGCTAAAGAATTTAGACATTGAATATAGAGAGTGCAATTAGGACAGAGTGGGTCTATTGATGTTGTTCCACATCTTTAACAGAAATGACTCTAATTTTAATAAATATTAACAAAATAAGACTATTTGAGAGTTTGGAAGTTGAAACTTACCAATAAATCACTCTTTTTTCTCTTTTTAACTTCATATTCGGTCTCTATGCTAATATTCTTACATTCAAGCACACTCCGAAGCTCTCCTTTGTACTAATAAATTATCAAAATATCGCTCGATATTTCATCTTCCTCTATAAATACTATTTCAATACATCTTAGGTCTTTTATTCCGAATTCTTTAAATAATCTAAGCTCAATTTTTTACTTTATAACCATTATCACGTCAAAATCATTTTACTATTTGTATAACTATTTTAACTACTATTTTTTATATTTTGGCCACATTTCCAATTATAATTAACTATTTTGAATACTTTTTGGTTTGTTTTTTAGTTTTTAAAATTAATTTTAACTAAATATAGGAATTAAAGGAGATATTACTAATAAACTTTGATGGAAAATCTAAAATTATATAATATTAATTACCTAAAAATAAATATAAATAATTTATTTTGCTTCTTCGGATAATGAATAATTGATTACAATATTTGAAGTTGACTTTAAATAAAATGATTCAACTATATTTGTCATAAATTCATAAAAAATTTTAAATAGTTATTAATAATTAAAAGATTAATAGTTTTGATAAATTTTTTAAGTAAATATTTATAATTAATCAATTGCAAAATTGTTTATTTGTTGATTATCTTCAATAAAAATTTTAAGAGGTTTATTATCATTAAATATAAGTTGATATTTTTATTAAAATTCATGTGATTAATCAATTAATTATATCAGAATTGAATATATATTTTCTATTTATATAAGTTATTTTTAAATATTCTTTATATGATTTTGATTATATATTAAGTAATCCTCATCTTAATTTGAGTAATCAATTGAAGATAAATATATTCTTTGAATATCCAAGTAATAGATTCCTAAAGATTAAAATTGTTGGATTTTTAAAGGAGTTTTAACGGATTTAGCAATTTTATTTTAATTGTCTAAACTCAATAATTTATGATTATAAATTATGTTACAATTAAAATTTCAATTGATTAAATAAGATAATTAGAGAGTATAATAAAACCACTATGAGTTTTAATCTATTCCTTCTAGTATAAGATTAAAATGGTTAGGATTATATTATTTAATTTATTAGAGATATTAAAGGGAAGTATCATGATTTATTTCTTAAAATGACAATTATTATAAATTTAATGAGTGTTATTACTAGTTGAAATTATCTGATAAGAAGGAGATGGCATTGATAAAGTTGTGATTGAAGATAAGAGAATGATCTAGATAAAGAGCATGACTAATGTTCCTATACTTAAAGGGCAGAAGATCCTTAGTGGAATTGAAGAGAATAGCATGTCCATAATGACTTATCTTATTGCTAATAAAGGAAGTGATGAGTGATCGCTATAGGTACTTATGACTCCTTTCTTTGAACTTGAATACTGGAATCGGTAAACCCCAATTACCTCTATTGCTTATCTTTAAATCCAAATTCTCATCCCCACTTATGCTATCTAACAGAGACTCATAACTAGATTTATTAAACTCTTATTTCCCTAATATTATTATTTGATCTTTTAAACTTCCTTTAATGTTCTTTCTAAATTCCTCAGATAATTTTAAGAACCAGCCCACCTCTGTCTTTATTATCAACTCTTCTTAAGTTAATTAATGTCGATATTCTTTTATTTTACATTTTTCGCCTTACTCTAATTCCTAAAACTATAACTTATTATCCTTGCAACTTATTATATATTAAATTTAATTTACTAGTTGATGATGCGAGTGTTAGTTTCCTTATTAAGGATGTTGAGTCCATTTAATTTTTGATAACATTCATATTTATAACTTAATTAAATGAGAGCCTTTTCATTGATATTAGATAATAAAGGAAAGTTATAATTTAATGCAATTTGATAGTCATAGATATCCATTGAAGGACAGAAACTATTAATACCACTTCCTTGATCATTTGTTATTTCTGGATCTAGAAATACTTTTAAGAAGCCAGATTAATAATTATCATAATCATCATGAATATGATCATCAATATCATCCTCATAATTATCGTCATTATTATATTGTTGCTATTTGAGAGTTTTGAATGGATTTTAAAGAATAAAAGTCTACAAATGTTATCCATCAGTGATTAACAATACCTCTCCTACTATTAGATGTTCATAATGACGAAACCTCTTTTCTGCCATTAGAAGATAATCAGCATTCCTTTGCACAATCACATACCTTAGTTAAGGGTTGACTTTAACTCCCTAAGCAATATAATGGTAATAATACAATTATAATATGATAATGTAAATGAAAATATAATACCTAGATGGAAATTAATTAAATGGGGTCAAATACAGTTATAAGAAAATATAGATTATTATTAGTGATTTTGAGGATATCTGAATGCTATCCAAAAGATAGAACTTTAAGAGTAATAAAGTGAGCAGTAGAATTTGTTGAGAGAATAGCAACAAGATGAGGAGACACTTGAGCTCTTAAATGGATAGACCAGAATATAGGTGTGAGTTTAAAATAAACTAACTTCCTTCTCTACAATTCCGAGAAAACTCCATATACTTTCCCAATATACTCTCTAGTCATGTTGATCTCACTCTGCTTCAAGTCCACTAATAATCCCCATTCAGAAATTTCTCATAACTATTCCTCCAGCTTTCTCTCCACATATTTTGAGCAGATTTCTCAAATTTCTTTCTAATCGTATTGTTTTATTATATTCCCAACTCTCTCCTTACTTTTTTCCAATAAACTGAAGTTCTCTATTTCTGGACTAAAGCAATCGAATCTTAAATTAAAATGTACTACTTTCCCATTCAATACTTAAAATCTATTTTAAATGTCTTTTAATAATTTGTTATAGAAATGTCCTATATGTAAATCTGAATACAATCCTATTTATTTATCTCCTATTTAATATTCATTGAAAATCTTTCTATCTTATCCATTCTTTTCTATTTGTTAATTATATACTAATCATTATACTTAATCATCCACTAAATTCTACTAATCTTCTATCTTAATTATGTTATTTTTTATTGTCAACTAATATTAATGATTACTCAATGAATATTTGATTAAATAATAATGAAGTTGTTTATATTTTTTAGAAAATAATGTGTTCATATTATGAGTATATTTTATAATAACATAAATAAATAGATATAAAAGATGATAAATAGCAGATCTCATTTATAACTTTAATGGTTAAACAACAATTAATATTAATAATAACAGCATTAATAATAATAATATATGAATAGACAAAGTTAATATTGTCCTTGGGATGGGTATCAATTTAGGGAAGAAGAGAATATATGTGGAGTTTGTAATTAAATTCGATTGGGTGAGAGTATGAAATGGGAGAAAGTACTATACAATAATGAATAATCAGGAGCATTCTCAGACAATTATGTAGATAAAAGAACTTTCTTAAAATCAATAAAGACTGAAGAGAATACCACAATAGACTACTTGGAAATTATGATGAAATCTACCGAAATATCCATTTCAATAGTTAATATAATATTCTTCCTTATCTTATTCGATATCCTTCACAATTAATAGAAATAACACTTGGTTTTCCCTATATTCATGATATTTTTAGTGGTAGTATGTGTATCAGCTCAATTATATATGCTTATTATTCCTAAATTACCTACTGCTTATTAGATTTTATAGATTATTAAGAGTTTTATTATTATTATTGGCACTCTTACCATTTTGTCTCCAGTCATGAGAGATTCTTATATCAACTATTCTGACCACACTCTCTATTAGATAACTTTTATTCTTATTATTTACTATCTTCTATTTAATGATTATTAGTTTTAACTCAATCCCTCGCTTTAATCCTTCACAATTACTAAGCCTACTCTCTCTACATAATTTTTTTCATTGCTACTTGCTAGTCGACTTGATACTGACAATAAAGTCATTCTCCTTATAGTTTGTTCTTATATGTATCTATATAATAA
>Ga0315908_10000775_pt1 | contig 24973 bp, 30 predicted proteins | sample LakEriMetagenome_12_FD_203520 | JGI IMG/M metagenome (GOLD analysis project Ga0315908, IMG submission 203520) | Freshwater fungal communities from buoy surface, Lake Erie, Ohio, United States - Buoy 4 MA124 | ecosystem: Environmental > Aquatic > Freshwater > Lake > Lake biofilm | place: USA...
ATACTAAGTTTCAATATGCAAGTAATTATATTTTAGAAACTAGTAATTTTCACAGAATAGACTATGATACTAAGTTTCAATATGCAAGTAATTATATTTTAGAAACTAGTAATTTTCATAGAATAGACTATGATACTAAGTTTCAAGATGCTAGTAATTATATTTTAGAAACTAGTAATTTTCACAGAATAGACTATGATACTAAGTTTCAATATGCAAGTAATTATATTTTAGAAACTAGTAATTTTCATAGAATAGACTATGATACTAAGTTTCAAGATGCTAGTAATTATATTTTAGAAACTAGTAATTTTCATAGAATAGACTATGATACTAAGTTTCAAGATGCTAGTAATTATATTTTAGAAACTAGTAATTTTCACAGAATAGACTATGATACTAAGTTTCATGATGCTAGTAATTATATTTTAGAAACTAGTAATTTTCATAGAATAGACTATGATACTAAGTTTCAAGATGCTAGTAATTATATTTTAGAAACTAGTAATTTTCATAGAATAGACTATGATACTAAGTTTCAAGATGCTAGTAATTATATTTTAGAAACTAGTAATTTTTATAGAATAGACTATGATACTAAATTTCAAGATGCTAGTAATTATATTTTAGAAACTAGTAATTTTCACAGAATAGACTATGATACTAAGTTTCAAGATGCAAGTAATTATATTTTAGAAACTAGTAATTTTCACAGAATAGACTATGATACTAAGTTTCATGATGCTAGTAATTATATTTTAGAAACTAGTAATTTAATATCTAGTATAATTACTTATTTAACAACAGATAATATTGCAGATGGAAATACTAATAAATTTATTGTATCTGGAAAATATGATGGAAATATTGAAATTAAAGGAGATTTAATTACATCAAATATAACTATAATTGGAGAAAAAACAAGTTTAGTAAATAATATATTTAAAACAGAAGTATTAGAATTAAGTAATAATGGAATAGATACTGCTATAAAAGTAATACAATTAAACCCTACATATGATATATTTAATGCATATAATAATACTGAAAATGTATTTACTATATTAGGAAACGGAAATATAGGAATTGGTGAAAAAAATCCATTAGTAAAATTAGAAATTAACGGAGATGTTAATATTTATTCAAATTTATATGTAAATGGTACAGAGACTATAATAAACACAAAATTAAAAGCAAAAAATATACTTATAGAAAATAATACATTAGAAAAAGCATTAACTATTAAACAATCTATAGGAAATGATATATTATCTGTATCTAATATTAATAGAGAAGTTCTTACCATTAAAAATGATGGAAGAATTGGTATAAATAATGCTTCTCCAGAAAATACATTAGATGTTTATGGAAATATTAATGCAACATCATATACACACAATGGATATCCTCTATCTTTAGGATTTTCACAAGGAATGATAATACAGACAAAACATTTAACATATTCAAAAACAGAAATAAAAAATGGAAACGATTGGGAACCAATTAATAATGATATTAACAATGGATTTGTAATTGCTATAAAACCATCAGATATAACTTCAAAAATATTGATATCTACTGTGTGTCATATTGGTATGGAATATGAAACTGATTCAAGGTGGTGGGGTATTAGATTATATAGAAAAATTGGTAATGGCACATGGACGCATATATCAAATGCAAATGGAATAATTGATAATAATGAAAATGGTACTAGTTGTTGGATTTCACATAATCTCGGTGCTGACTCAAGTACATATTCACATTTCATAACTAATATAACAGGTTCTTATCAAGATACTCCAAATACTACAGAAATTGTATATTATACTGCTTATTGGAAAAATAGAGTAGGCGAATTAAGCGACGGACTATTATATTTAAATAAATCTTCTTACACATTGGATAATAATTATCCACGTCCTTCATCGAGTTGGACTGCGACAGAAATATGGAATAAAGGTGTTTCGTATATTGCACCTTTGCAATCTACTCAAATTCAAATAAATACACAATATAATTCTGTAGGAATCGATACTTCTCCACCAACTGAAGTTCATAAATTAAAAGTTAATGGTAGTATTAATATTATTGATGGAACTTATAATATGAATGGTTATGATATTATGCAAAATATTTCTAATTTTATATTAAACACTTCAAATATATTAATACAAAAAATTAATGAACTTTTAAATAGGATAGAATTATTAGAAAATAATTAATTTAATCAAATCTTAATAAACATCTTGTTTTAATTATATCGTGGTCATTATAATGAACTTTACATTTACATGTATTATTATCTATCATTTTTTTATATATAATATCATAATTATTAATAGCGTAATTTATAATATTGTTATTAAAAATCCAGCGAAAAAAGTTTAATTGTCCTACAGTTGTTTCTATATACTCTGTTTTATCTTCGCTTATAAAAAAAGTAATACGATGATGTCTTCTAAATGAATCAAAATTAAATTTACTATATGATTTTAATTGAGCTCTATAGTCTTGGTATAGATTTATTTTTCTTATATTACCCTTAAAATTATCTTCTGGAAAATCTTTATAAATAATTTTATCATTATCTATCCAATAATATATATTATTACTCTTTGCATAATGAGTAACCAACCATTCAATAATTCTTAATGACAATTTATGTTTACCATTTATTATATTTTTTAAAATAAGTTTATATTCAACATTTTTATTATAAAAATCTGTTAAAGATTTTAAAAGTAGATTTTGCCCTAAATCACACATTTAATTCTTCATATATTATATTCCTTATGTAATTTATATAATAATTATAAAAATAAATAATTACTCAATGATATGATTAATTGCCGTATGAAGACGAACTACCTATCTCTAATGTATTTTGCCTTAGGTCAGGTTCTATAGTGCTAATCATCCACGGACCTACGGCATTTTGGGGATTTGGTATCTCGGAACGAAGTTGTAAATTAGCATTTCTTAATGATTGACCAACAGTATTAATACCTACATGATAACCTGCTGTTAAATAATTTTGATCTCCTATATTACCACCACCTGAAGGGTTAATTCTTGCCCATTTGCTATCCGCGGCATCTTTTGGTAATAAATCATCGGCGGTTAATCTATCTCTGGGAAAGCATGATTGAATTGATTGCTCTCTATTTTCACTATAAGTAGAATAACCACCTGCACTATCGCTACCCCCTGACATACTTACATCTTGGTAAGTTGAATCGCCGTTTATAGAACCACCTGGATTTATAGGACCTGTAGGTTGGTTGTTTACATTTCCAAAATTTTTATTACTTGATTGAGGTGTCCATGTATTAGATACCTCATTTACCATACTAACAGGTTCTCTTTGAGCATCATTTGAGAACTTTTCAATATAAAATGGTTCAGGACCATTATTATATTCTTTAATATTATACCCACCGTTAGTCATCATTTTATTATTTTGCGAATTATTGCATTTTGAATTATATGTCAATAATAATAATAGTGAAAGAAGCAATAAAATTGCTATTGAAAAAGATACAACAACGTTTTTATTAGTGCCCATATTATTTATACTATATATCTATCTATTATTTACATTAGATTATATTTAAAATAAAATATATATTAATTTATACATCCAATTAATTTAATTAGAATTTTTTAAAAAAACTTCTTGTTTTAATATTAGTTCATTTAATTTAATTAAATTATTATTTATTGTTGTCTTACTAATGGTACCCTTATCTTCTAGTAATTCCATTATGTTATCTATATCAATTACATTTTTGTTTATACTATCTATATCATTATTTAGATATATCAATCTTTTTTTACTTCTAGTTTTTATATTATTTATACGCTCTATATAATTATCAATTAATTCATCAATACTTACGATACTTTCTTCATCATCTATATTAGTAATATCAAGGGTTTTTATAATCCATTTATTTGAAGTAGTTTCGCTATATATATATAAACCATAATATTCAATTGTTATATTAATCAAACATTTCTTATTAAAATTACTATTCAACAATAAATTTACAATTTCATCAACTTCTATTTTTTTATTATTATATAAAATATGTTTTATCTGTTTATTTGATAATATTACGCTAATAGTTTTTGTTTGATTACAAAATGATTTATTATAGAGTTCTGTAATTTCATTAATATTAAATTCTCTATCAAACCATTTTAATGAATTTTCTTGAATTGATTCCATAATTTCCTTATCAAATTGAACAAGTTCATTTATTATATCACAATTATTAGAAGGAGATATATATATATTAAAATAATAACCTGCGTTATTAGACAATTTATTAATTGATTTTATTTTAATATCAACTAGAACTTTATTAGGAGGATTTTTATAAATTGATATAAGTTTATTATCTTTTTTAATAGGATCTTGCAACATTTTATAATATAATAAATTATTATTATTGAGTTTAAATATATGCACTAGGAAAAATATAAGTTTATAAATTTTATCTTTATTTCTTTAAAGAAAAATAAGAATGATTAATAAAGATAATATAGATAATATTGAGATTATAGATAATATAGATAATACAGATAAAGAAGATTATGAAAATAATATTATAAATATCATTATAGATTTTATTAAAGATGAAATATTAAAATCAAATATACGTTACGAGATTGTAAAACCAATTCTTTTATATGTTTTATATTATTTAATACCTTTTATAATATTTATAATATTTTTAAATTTTATCACTACTATAATAGCAGTTTGTATTGTATTTAAATATTTAATATAATATCACAATATTATAAAAATATTTATATATTATAGATAAAGAATTATGAAGAAAAATAAAGAAGAAGTTTGTAAAAACATGAAACCTTTAATTGAAAAAATATTAAGTTTATCATCGCAAATAATTTCTATGCGTTCTGCACAAAAAAACAATATGTTACATCAAAGTAATATTCCCTCACAAAATCAACATATTAATTATAATAATCCTCTACGTGTACCTTGTGGGAATAACTTATTTATTCCTAATAACCAAACAGATAATAATATATCTTTTAATAATGAACCACCGCCTGTTATTTTACTTAATAGTGGATATGTAACTCTTCGTAAAATTTCAAATAAATCTATACCTACTAAAATGACACCAAAACCAAAAGCATCACCAAAACCAAAAGCATCACCAAAACCAAAAGCATCACCAAAACCATCACCAAAATCAAAAGCATCACCAAAACCATCACCAAAATCAAAACCATCACCAAAATCAAAAGCATCACCAAAATCAAAAGCATCACCAAAACCAAAAGCATCACCAAAAGCAAAAGCATCACCTAAGGCAACACCTAAGACAACACCTAAGGCAACACCTAAGACAAAACCAAAGGCAACACCTAAGACAACACCTAAGGCAACACCTAAGACAAAACCTAGGGCGACACCTAGGGCGACACCTAGGGCGACACCTAGGGCAAAACCAAAAGTTACTCCAAAAAAAGCACTTAAAACACCACAAATTATAAAAGAAATAACTAAAAAATTAAACAAATCAATGAAGGGTGGAGGAAGTAAAGAATTTTTCGAATAATTTAATCATATACCATTCCTTTATTTTTATTAATATTTATAATAGACAAAGAATACGCTTTATAATAATCAGGTTCTTTATTATTAATTATATACCATCCTCTTTTATATACATCACCTATATTTTCGTGAGGTTCTTTATCAATTATATGAATTACTCCTTTATCAAATATAGTTATAGTATCAGTATTTTCACAAATCATATTATAATTATTAATGTGCGAGATTTTATATCATTTTTTAATATAATATAAATAAATAATGGACGAAGAATTAATTCAGGACTTCAAAGAATTATTTGAATTCGATAAAGAAAAACAGAAGAATATATTAAATAAATTAATAAATGAAAATATGATAAATGGAGAAAAAATAGATATATCAGACGATGTATATAAAGATACTACAATTGATAATTGGGCAAAAACACTTCCTATTTTAGATGGTAGTAAATTATTAATAGAAAAATTAATTAAACATCCGATAAAAAATAAAGAATTATTAGAAAGAAGACAAAAAACTATAATAAGTTATGATGTAGATATTGAAATATTAAAAAATTATGAAAATGATATTTTATGGATTTATAAAATAACAGAAGAAATTACTGAAAATAATTCTATAGAAATATTATTTCCGTCTTCGTTTATATTAAATTATATTAATTATATAGAATCTTTATTAGATTTATATCATTTGTATAAGATTTTTTTAATTCCTATAACATCAATATTATATCCTCTTAGTACTTTTTTAGCACCTTACATGTATTTAAATAAATATATGAAACTTAATATTACATTTTCATCATATATAAAAATTATTATAGAAATACTAAAAATGTTATGCAAACCTAGTGGAAATTTTCGAGCAGATATAATGAAATTTATTTCAATAATTTTCTATGTAGGAATATATCTTTATAATATGTATCAAACTTACGAAGTCGCCCTATTTCTTTATAATACAAAACAAAAATTACATTCTAAAATGGAAGGTCTAGTATATTTTGTAAATCATTCATTGAACATTGTAAATAATTTACCAAAAAATATAATAGAACCTTATTTTAATATTGTTTGCACATATGATAATGACATCTATTTAAACAATAGTATGACATCTATTTATAAAATATGGAAAGATGATAGTTTAAAAGATAAATTATCATCTCTTCTAAAAACTATATATGGCATCGATGTTATTAATTCTTTAAATAATCTATTGTTAGAAAATAATTGGTCTACTGTAAAATACAACGAAGATGAAACAAAATTTTGGAATGCGAAGAATCCTATATTAAATGATACACAAATTGCAAATCCTATAAATTTAAATAAGAATATTATAGTAACAGGTCCTAACGCTGGAGGAAAAACAACTTATGTAAAAACTATATTATCAAACGTAATATTGGGACAAACAATAGGTATAACAAATTCTTTGAAATCTAAAATGATTATTTATGATACAATTAATTCTTTTATGAGAGTTTCTGATATATTAGGAAATAGGTCATATTTTGAAGCAGAAGCAGAATACTGTTTAAATATGATTAATACTGCTGTTAAAATTAATAAAAATAATAATAGAGGTTTGTTTTTAATGGACGAACCAATGCATTCAACACCTCCTATTGAAGGAATGTCTACAGCATATGCAGTTATAGAATATTTAAGTAAATTATCAGGTATAACATTAATTATAACAACGCATTTTCATAAATTAATAAAATTAGAAGATATATATCCAGAAAGATTTATTAATTTATCAGTCGATGCTATTCCAATGGACAATAAATATTATTTTCCATATAAAATAAATCGCGGACATTCATATTTGTGTATCGCTATAGAATTATTAGATATAAAAGATTTCCCTAAAGATATTATAGACAATGCGATTAAAATGAAAAACAAAATATGTATGGATATTAATAAATAAATGTACGGTTTTTTATTTGATCAAACATATATAACTATGGCTATATTCGGATTATTAATATTTTTAATAATGTTTTTATGGCGAAAAATTACAATAATAGAAGGGCATATATTTATTCTTGAAAAACGTGTAGATACTATAAAAAAAGCGGATAGAATAGATTCAATAAATAAAAATATAGAAAGTGCTGATGTTGTTATGAATGAAATATTCAAAGATAGTACAGATAAAAACACTTATTGTAATAATAATTCTAATAAATGCCCTATTGATAAATTAAAAAATAAAAAAATAAGTAATGTTGAATTACCTGGTCTTCCTCAAAATAATAAAAACGATGATATATTAAATTATATTAATATTTTAAATTCTGGAGAAATTGAAATTGATAAAGAATTTCCTGAAACTACATCTATAAATAAATATATAAAAGAAAATATAGAAATTCCTCAGGATATTATAATAAAAGAAGATATTGAAAAACAACAAGATGATAATAATTTAAAATATATACAAGAAAGTATTATAAATACTGATAATATGCAAAATATAATTAACATACAGCAACCAATACAAGATAATATAGATAACGATGATATGTCTGTTAGTTCTGATATAACTTTTGGAAATGAAGTTGATAAAACATTAACAAAAAAATATAAAAATATGAATGTAGAGAAACTTCGTGAAGAATGCAAAGATAAATCCTTAAATACTGAAGGTACAAAAGCTATTTTAATATCACGAATACTTGAACATAATAAAAAACAAAAATAAAAAATATTGTAATTGTATAGATAAGATAAAAAGATGAATATTAATTCCACGAATTCTAGTGTAAATAATTCAGGATGCCCTTTAAAAATGTCAGATGGAAGACCTTTCACAGATTATAGACCTCGATGCGCTATTAATGCAGATTTAATGACAGACTTAGATAAAAATAATATGATTAAAAGTAGTTATGAAAGTCGAATGTATTTACAACATAATGCTGAAAAAATAATAGAAGCTAATAAGTTAACTGCGCAAAATAATTTAATACCCTGTGCTCCTTGTACCAGACCAACAAATCTATGCGGCACTATGTATCCCGAAAGATATGTAGTAAAATGCAATCCTACATATTGCGAAAAAGTAGAAGTAAATAAATTCGGTTTAGGTACAAGTACAAGGGTCCAGATATAAATAAATATTAAATAATTCTATATATATTAAATAGAAGTAATGATTTTCAATGATGAATATGTATCTTTAAATGTAAAACTAAATAATTTTATATTAAATATAACAGGGTATATTAAAAATTCTACATATTATAATAAAATAGTTATTATATCACCAAATCCTATTGATAGAATGATAAATTATTCAGGATCTGGATTACCATTTCCTAATGAATATATTGCATTCGAAAATACACCGAATTATAAACTAATAGATAATTCAGGAAATATAAATGTTCAATTTAAATACCCTAATAGTTTTTATTCTCGTGACGGAAAAAATAAAGTAATACCGTCTATATTTGTACAATTAACAGATTTATCTGGTAAATCTTTTCAACTGCAATATGAACTCGAAGATTTTAATACATTACGTACTTTAATAAATCGTGAAAATAGAAAAGGACCAGAATTTTATAGCAATAAAGATACTATCTTACCTATTGCCAATGCTGAGAATGTAATGTATGAATATTCTAAAGCAAAACTAGAACAAGATATAGGATAATTTACATTTAATCAAAAATAAAAATTGATGAAAATGTATTAATATTTTTTATACATATTAACAAATAATAATTTGCTATTATTGTGATAAATTTTAAATTTCTGTAGAAAATAATGTAATAAAATATAATATTGAATATATCAAATATGAGTTAAATACAAAAATTATTGATATAATTTATAAATATAATGGTATAATTTATGGAGGATTTGTAAGAGACTATATAATTATAGAATATTACAAATCGATGTATTATAAAAAATTTCAAAATTCAAAAAATTATTGGAACAATCAATTCGATAACGAAACATTACCTAGAATAATGAATTCTGATGATTTCAATATTTGTTTATATAATAAAGAAGATGCTGATAAAATGATTTGTGAATTAAATAATTTAATAAATATCGATTTTGGTATGATTAATGTTAGTATTGAATATAAAAAAATTAATAATAATTATTTTTTTTTAAATATAAAATTTGCAACACTTCCTATAGTATAAAATGATACTGATATAATTATAATAATTATTAAAGATGATATGTTAGTTGTATAAAATATATCACATCTTTCTGTTATGAATAACATCATTTCAAATAATATAATTTTTAATATCATACCATTTATTATTTCAAACCCAAAAAATAAACCTATTAAGAAATTAACAATTATATGAGATATTAAATATATATAATTTTCAAAAATATTGTTATTATGATTAGGATAAAAAAATATATCTAAATCGTGATAATCAAATACGCATCTAGATAATATAAATAAAGTTGTTATTACTATTAGAGTTATTAAATATATATAGAAATATATTGTATCCATTTTCTATATAATTGTTATTTTATTATTTTATTGTCAATAGCTTTTTTAATATTATTGTCTATATTTTTTGAAGAATAATAAAATATAAAACATGACTTAATAATTTTATTTTTAAATGATTCGAAATGTTTGCGGATTTCACTGTTTTTTAATTTTTGAAAAGCTTTAGATAATTCTTTTTTGCTTTTATAAGGTATATTATATAATAAGAAAAAGTTTTCATAATTATTATAAGTATCTAATCCAACAAATTTATCATATTCATCATTTGCATCAACTCCTCTTTTTGCATATGCTATTTCTTCATCAGTGATTTTATAATTTTTTAGAATACTCATTATTTTTTTTATTACAGTTGGTACATTTTTTAAGTTACATTTTGTAACAATATTATAATAAGATTCTACAGGATTTCTAATATTAATATTATTATATAATTTTATACTATATATTAAACCTGTTTTTTCTCTAAGTTCTCTATAAAAAACACCTAATTCAAAATTAAATAATATTTTTTCTAACAAATCATTTATCAAATGCTCTTTTGAAAAAAATTTAATATTCATAAATGTATATATATTAATTATAGTATTTTCATCAACTCTTTTATTATTTATTTGAACTATTTTTATTTTATTGTTATTTATATTAAGAACAGGATAAGTTATTCTTTTCTTTTTCTTTTTTTTAATTATTCCAAAATATTTATTTATATATTTCATTGTTTTCCTTACCTTATTTTCAGGACATGATACATTTAAAACGATATTTTCATTAAATATCTTGTTTTTAATAAAATTTTTAATTAATTTTATATTATAATTTTTAACATATTTAATATCTTTTTTAGAGTCTTCTAAATGATAATATTTTGGATATAAGTATTTAAAAATTAAAAAGTCAAAATCATAATTTTCACGCGATATTTTATTTCTTAGTTCTTGGATTACAGCACCTTTTTCGTTATTAGCAATTTTAGGGTCTATATAAAATTTATTTAAACTATTAGATAAAATATCTATATAAAACTCAAAATCGTCATAAAACCCTTTTATATATACACATAACTGATAATTATTTACAAATGCATTTGTAAATCCTCCGCGTTTTATTATTTCACTTCCAACATACATATAATCTTTATATTTTGTAGAAGTTAATTTTCCTAACAAATGTTCATAATAATGTGTTAAATTACCCTCACCTTTTTTTTCATGATAAGAACCTAGTAATATTGACATAGATATATATGTCATTTTTGTTTTTAATGGAACTATAATAACTTTAATACCATTTTTTAAGGCATATTTTTTTATCTTACTATCCATTATTAAATATAAATATTATAATATGATATGATAATTATTATTTAAAAAATGATATTAGTATTTATAAATAACAGATACTTATCTAATGAATAAATTATTAATTGTAGAAAGTTATACAAAAACAAATACTATTAAAAAATATTTAAACGACCCTACATTTATTGTTACACATTCTTCTGGGCATGTATATAATTTACCAAAAGATAAAATAGGATTTGATACAAATACATGGGACCTTGAATATATAAAAACAAATCCAAAAATTATAAGTAATATTAGAGACTTTGTATCTAAATCAGATATTATATATATAGCGACTGATCCTGATTTAGAAGGAGAGACCATTGCGTATAATATTAAAGATAGTATTCGTGATTTAATTAAAAAAAATAAACAATGTTATAGAGTATCTTTTAATGAAATTACAGAAAATGCTGTTAAATATGCTATTAATAATCCAAAAGATATTGATATGAATATAGTAAATGCACAAGAAACTAGAAGAATAGTTGACAGAATGATTGGATACAAAGTTTCTCCTATATTATGGTCAAAATTTAATAAAAATTATTTGAGTTCAGGTAGAGTGCAAAATGCTGCACTCATTATATGTATAAATCAGAGAAATAAAATATTGAACAATGAAATTAAACCAGTATGGAATATAGATTGCAAATTTATATTTAATAAAGATAAGAAAAAATTTTTAGTAGGTACTTTATTAAAACCTATGAATATTGAAGATGTAAACATTGTTAAAAAAATTTTAGGAGAACTTAATACTAATGTAAAATATACTATCGCGTATGAATTGAAAAAACGAACTGTTTCACCACCCCCTCCGTATACAACAACATCATTACAACAAGATTGTTATAATAAATTTAAATGGAGTGCAAAGATAACAATGAAACTTGCACAAGAATTATATGAAAATGGTGTTATAACATATATTCGCACAGATTCTACAAATATTTGCAAGGAAGCTAAAAATACTATAATAAATTATATTAAATCTAATTATGATAGTTCTTATGCAAAATATCGTACGTATTCTTCAAATATTAACAATGCACAGGAAGCCCACGAAGCTATTCGTGCAACAAACCATGTTATAACTACAAGTAATTTTCAAAATAATACTTCAAATCACAATAAGTTGTATGATATTATAAGAAAGCGTACAATTGCATCTCTTATGAGTGATGCTGAATACGTTGATATTATTTGTAAATTTTCTACAGATAAAGATAATTACGAATTTACATGTACAGAGTCATTTATGAAATTTGAAGGATTTAAAATAATATATGATGAAAAAATTGAATGTATAGATGATTTTATAAAAATGCTGAAAGATAACTGTTATTCTTATGAATATAAATCTATTGGAAATATTAATAATATCCCTTCACTGTATAATGAAGTTCAATTAATTAAGCATCTTGAAAAAGAAGGTATAGGAAGACCATCAACATATGCGTCTATTATAGATAAATTAATTGAAAAAAAATATGTAACTATTGGTGCAAATCCACAACAAGAATATAAAATAGAAAATTATATTAAAAAAAACATGTGTAATGATATCGACACTAATTTAAAAACTATTAATTTAGGAGGAAAAAGCAAAGATTTGCTAATACCAACAGAACTAGGAATTGATGTAATTAAATATATATTTGAAGTCTTACCATATCTATGCGATTTAAAGTTTACTTCTAATATGGAAAAAGACTTAGATGATATTATAAATTTGAAAAATAATAAAAAGACAATTTTAGACGATATATATAATAAGATTTCAAAATCTCTCAAAAATATAGGCATTGATGATAATAAACCTTCTGTAATAAAAAATGGAAAAAATATTAAATTAAATAAAGAGGACTATAAAGATGGTATTGTTAAAACACGATATGGTATATGCTATTATAATAAATCTAATGATACATATACAAACATCGAATCTTATTTAAAATGGAAAGGGAAAGATGTAAATAATTTGGATAGTAAAGATATAAACTTTCTATCTTTATTGCCAAAAGATGTAGTATATTTAAATACGCCTTATAAATTACACCTAGGTAGATATGGGTTATATTTAAAAGATGATAAACATATTAATCATAAAATAGAAAAAAAAATATGGGATACTTTCATTTAATCATAAGGAGATAATCCCTTTTTACCATTAATATACCAAGATTTAACATAATTATCTTCAAATATAGGATGTTCTCTGTTATTATGATAATCTATATCAATGCAACTTAATATATTTTTATTACATTTTTTACAAAACCAACACTCTTTATTTTTTTCATACATTTAAGATTTATTTTTATTCTTTAATAATTTACTTAGATTTTTATTTAGTTTATTTAACTCATATGTCATATTAGACATTGAAGTTGCAATTGAGACCCCGTATTCATCAACAAAAAATGTATTTAAAATATTATATAATTTTTTATCAGTTAATACATCATCGTCGTCATCATCTTCGTCATCATCGTCATCATCTTCGTCATCATCGTCATCATCTTCGTCATCATCTTCGTCATCATCTTCGTCATCATCTTCGTCATTTTCGTCATCTTCGTCATCTTCGTCATCTTCATTGTCTTCGTCATCTTCATTGTCTTCGTCATCATCTTCTTTTATAGTTTTATTAACAACACTTTCTTTATCTTTTGCACCTTCTTCATTTTCATCGCTACCATCACCACTTTCTTCATTTATTTCACAAATATCATCTAATTCGCCATTATTATTGCATTCTTTACAATCTTCACCTACCACCTTTTTTTTCTTAGATTTTTCTTTAATAGAAACTTTTTTTAAATTCTTTTTTTTCTTAATTTTACCAACACTATTCATATTGTTTAAAAATGTCATAAAATCCATATTAAGTTTTAAACTATCTTCCTATATAAATAATATAATATTATTTCTTATATATATTTATAAACTTTGTTTTTATTAAGATATAATAGAATATAATGAAAGATTTATTTATATATATTATAGGTTTATTTTTTGGCATACTTGTATCCACTCTATTAATATTGTATTCTAATGAAATTAAAAAAATATTTCTAATTAATGAAAGAACAGAAAATATAAAAGAGCATTTTAAAAATCACGATAAATATGATAATTTAGATTATTATGATGAAAAAGATAAAAAATTAAATATTTTAAGTTATGAAGACTTAAAAAAAAGCAATTTTATAAAAGAAGATGATAATTATAGTATATTTGATGAAAATATAAAGGATAAATATAAGATAAATAGTTTTATAAAAACACCATCTTTAATACATTTAATTTCTTCTTATGAAAATGAAAGTAATCGAGAAAATATTGAAGGTTTAAAATGGAAACTAGATAACAATTCTAAATATATTAATGATATTATTGTTAGTAAACAACCATTAAAAAATCTATATATATTAAATCCAAATGTATATGGTTATAATCTAAATAATATATCAATTGCCTTTAATAATAATTATAACACTTTTATAAATAATATTGGATTATTTTTTACATTAAAAATTAACAATATTATAAATAGCAATTTACTAACAATAAATGATTATTATAATGATATGATTTCAATAAATATTATACATTCTAATAAACAAAAAAATAATAATGATTGTATAGTAAATATCGCAAATAATTATGGCCTTATTAATATAGACAATGATTATAATCTAAATAATAAAAAAGAATATGATATAGAAATTTTAATAAATGCTCATAAATATTATATATACAAGATAACTGAAGATATGTTAAATGAAAATGCAATATTTATAGGGTTAGTAATAGATAAAAATAGTATATTCTTTCATATTAATGATAAAATATACGATTTTAAAAGATTAGATACTCGAGAAATTACAATAGATAGCCCTTTTTATATTAATAAAAACTTAGATTGTGATATTACATTATATAGTAATGCTCTTTTAATAAATGATATAACTATTAAAAAAAGTATAGATAATTACAAATTATATAATAAATACAATTTATATAATAAGATGAATATATAAAGCAAATATAATAAATATAATATATATTAATATGTCTAAATCAGCAATCCTCATTTTGACGCAAAATACTATTGAACGTAAGATATATTTAAAGACGACCTTATATTTTTTATTTAAAAATTTTAATGCAAAGTATAAATATCCTGTGATTATATTACACGAGGGTGATTATGATAATATTGCGATAAATGAAATTAGCACATCTATACGCAAAGATTGTAGATATCTTATAGAGTTTAAAAAGATAGATAGTAGTGATTTTGAAATTCCCAAATATATTGATGAAGATAAAATGAATAGATGTATTAAATCTGTACCTGTTCCATATTGGAGAAATAAAAATTATAGATTAATGTGTAACTTCTGGATAAATAATTTCATTAAATATTGCGATAATTACGATTATATAATGCGTATCGACGATGATAGTATAATTGAAGAACCTATATGTGTTGATATATTTAAAATCATAGAAGAAAAGAATTTTAACTATATGTCAAATATAATACACGTCGATTGTAGTATATGTAATTATGGAATGAAGTCATTTTTTGAAAAAATAATGCCCGATAAAATTGACAAAATAGGTGATTTATTTATGGAACATACACTCGATAAATCTAACCCGCATTTTGATAGATTTAAAAAATTATATTTTGCATTAAACCTCGAGGATTACAAAAATACTAGTATTAACATGGCGATGCCCATAATGTATTATAATAATTTTTCGGTAATTAGAACAAGCGTATGGAAATCTACTGAAATTAAAGAAATAATAAATAAGATAAATGAAAATGGAAATATATTTTATTGTAGATGGGGTGATGCTCCATTGCAAACTATAATAATGACATTATACGATAAAGATAAATTATCAAAACTAGAATTTAAATATAGTAAGAGATTACAACGCGAGTCTTTTAAAGACGATGAAGGAAATTATCATAGTTATATGCCAGGCAACTATTCTGAAAATAGTTGTATTAGTAAAAATAAAAAATGATTGCCTAAATTAAAAAAATAAATTTAAAAAATTATTTTTTTTCCATATTTCTTTTATAATGATATTACAATTTTCGTGATTTATAAGATGGTCAGGATGTATGCTACTACCTAATTTTATATTTGTATATATAATAGGATATGTTAAAATATATGTGTTAAGAGTTATATATATTATATTATCTGCAACATACCATTCTCCTTGTGATAAATCTATAGATATAATATTATCAGTTATAGATAAATACTTATCTAATATTTTTTTTGCACCTTCTCTAGTAATTAAATAATAAGCTGCTGAAGGATATGTATTATTACTTTTTATAATTACCTTATTATTTAAAAAATAATCATTAAATAATTTAGCAACACATGGATGACTACACGTATGTAATTGCAATACCTCTATTTTCTGATTAATTATATTTTCTTCTTGTTCAATATAATTAATTATTTTATTAAAATCTATTTTTTCTGTTACAATATCATCTTCAGTAATGCAAAAATAATTATCACCGTCTTCATACCCTTTTTTTATCGCTAGTAAATGAGATATTATACACGATATTTCTGCTGGACTAGAATTAGAAGAACCTTGATTCATTATAATATTATAATTAAATAGTGTTGAAGGAGTTACAGCACTTATACGATAATTAGGTATATTTCTCTCGTTAAATTGTAATTCAACAAATTCTTTTCTAACAATACATTCATCTATATTAATCCAATAGTGTTTCATTATATAATAATATTTATTATATTAATATTCCTTATATATCATCAATATCATCTTCGCTATTATCACTATCGCTAGAAAATTTAAATTCTACATATGTGTCGCTTGAACTAGTATTTTTATTTGTATCCTTTTCATCTTTATCGTCAAAAATTATATGTGTATCATCGCATTTATCAGTCTTATGAGAATTTTTATAATAATTATTGATTAAAACATCAGATAATACTTTGCTATTTATTAACATTTGTGTTTGCTCTAAATTATACTTATGAACAATATCTACTTTATTTGATTGAAAATCTCTTTTAGAAATAGCTACAATATCGCCAACCTCTATAAGTACACGTTTATTAAACTTACGCATATTTCCCCTAATTATTCCTATTACATCATTTCCAGTATTTGTTATTAAAGATACTCTGCAATTTCCTAATAACTTTACAGATAGAGCATATTCTTCATATTCTTCATCTATAATATAGTTTTTAACAATATTTGTACTTTTTTTTTTATTTCTTATTGTAGTTTGATACATTATTTATATATAATATAAATATATATCTTATATATTATCTTATATTATCTTATAAATATATAAGATATAATAAATAAAAATAAAAAATATATAATATATAATATGGTATATAAAATCCTAATATTTTTTAGTTGATTTTCTTCCATTCATTTAGAGCAGTCATAATAGATTGCTTATATGATAACTCGGGATTATTCTTTTTAATAAGAGAAGATTTATTGTGAATAAATGTTCTCATCTGTTTATCATTTCTAAGTTTTTTAAGTGCAATTTTCATACACTCCGCACGAGTGATATTAGGATTTTCATTATGAATTTTGCTTGAATACTTGCTCAACATCACACGATCTTCAAAGATAGGCATTTTTCTTTAAAAGAAACTTTTGGTTTTTGAAGTGGTTTTGAAGTGGTTTTTGAAGTGGTTTTGAAGTGGTTTTTGAAGTGGTTTTGAAGTATTACCTGTTGTATATTATAAGTGTCTTTTACACTCTTGGTAGTGTACTGATTATCTGTTTTAATTGAATGATTAAAATTTTATTCGTCAATATCATTTTTTTATTATTTTTGTTATTATTTGAACATATTAAGTTATATATAAATAAAATATATATAAATAAAATATATATAATTTTTACTAATAAATATAAAAATTGATAGTTAGCATTTTTATAATTAATTACTCATTTGCAATGTCGCAGAACTCTTCTATCAACAATGCCTCTTCAACTACTAAGATTAGTAATAATATCCCAGTATCTTATAATGCTTATAACGAGGATATCAATACGACAACTGATAAAATCAATGTTAGTTTCAATATTTTATTTGGCAAAGGTAAAGACAGTCTTCTCTTCTCTAATGAAAGAGAACTCAAGGAATTTACTAAAAATTATGAAGTTGAAACCATTGAGAATGATGATTCTAAATGTTATTATGTTGTAGCAGACGAAGGTCCCTTCGTAATTAGAATTGATAACCTAGATATTTATTCTCGTTATAATAATAATTGCGAATATGCTCTTGGATTTGCTTTAGATTTTGAAGAACCTGAATATCTTGAACAAAAAAATTATACACCTTTTAATATTGATAGAGATGGTGTTATGTGGTCAATTCCTGTTAAAAAACCATATGAACATACTAGTAATTATGAAAAGACATTTTATCAAAATGCAAAGGCAAAATATCAATGGTCAACTTCGTCCGCTAAGATTATGGGAGAAGAGATCGCTGAAGATGAAAAAGAAATTGGAATTGAAAAAACTTCTGAATCAACAGGTTTATTGTATTTGACATTTATGGTTCTTCAAAAAGAAAAAGAGGTTACGCAAGAAATTAGTAGAGGTAGCAATATGAGAAGTGGGGGTGTCTCTCGCAGTATTACTAGATCTATTCTAGATAATAGTGTTGCTGCAAGAGTAGGATATGGACATAGCGCTACATCTTCTTCTGTTACTTCAACTTTTAATTATGCAAATTATACTACAAGAGTTGTAATTCCTGTTCGCTTTAGGATTTCAAAAGATTCTGCCGTTACACATATGAATTGTTCACATACTCTTAAGGGTGCAGAAATTAATATGGAAAGAAAAAAATTCTTAGCGGCACCCTTTATTCCCTAAATATTCTTTAATAAGTTATATATGAATGTAATAACATAATATTTTATATTTTATATTTTATATTTTTTTTAACTATTAAATTAAAAAATATATATGTAAATATATATGGCATTATTCCTTTACTCTATTATTCTATGATCATTGCCAAATAATTTTTCTAAAACGGATAAAACATATTCTTTTCCTTCAAAATCTTTTTTAGTCAATGTATATTTCATACCACATTTTATAAATGTATATGTATTTATCATCATAGTTGTATGAAAATTGCATATAAATTCTTGTGATGTATAATAAATTCTGGTAAACTTTAACCAAATTAAGAATTCTGTTATCATTTGTTGAAGAATATTATCATAATATTTATTGTTATTATTTATTTGCTCACCTAAAGCGTCTATTGTGAGTTGATAGTGTAATCCAAACTCTTTTCTATCCATATTAAAACCAATCATATAATAATCAACATAATTTTTTTCGACATTTGATATATATTTTTCACTCTTATATCTAAATCCAAGATTGATATAAGTTAACATTTTAATAGATTTTTTGATCTTTTTGGGAAGATCGACAATCGCAAAATATTTCTCACGATGCTTTGCATTTTCTTCCTTTGTAATTTTATTTAATAATCTGCAAGTATTACTGATACATACAATCGTGTGATCTTTGTTATCGCTAAATATTTTGTATCCAAGAGAAACTTCTGTATCAATAACATACATAAGAGTAATTGATGACATATTTAGTTTTCTAACTTTTTGAATAAGTTATGTAAAAAAAGGTAGTAAAAAATATAGTCATTTTTTGTATTTTTAGAATATTTTTTCAATTTAGTATTTTTGTAACATTGTATTATTATAATAAATATACTTTCAAATTAAAAAATATATATGTAAATATCATAATTTACAATAAATTATAATTAATATTTATTATGCTTTATAATCATAATTCACAATAATATCATAGATATCATCTTCTTGATTAAAATCTTCTTTTTTTAATTCGTATTTCATCCTATATTTTATTAGATTATAATACTCGTTCATCAATATACCAAACATACAATATCTCCCTGTATGATTATCATAGAGATAATACTCGCGAACATAATCTTTTAAGATATTTATCATTTTCTCAAGAATACTTTCATAATTGTATTCATTTATATGAGATATAAATACTTTCAATTCTTCTTCATATTCGTTTGGCGTTTTATAGACACCTGTGTTATTAGGATTTTTTAATATTGCAAACATTTTATTTTCTATAGATTCTTCAATTTTTTTAGGAAGGAGTACCTTATAATATTCTTCTCGATGGTTTGAAATTTCGTCTTTTGTAATTTTATTAAAAAGTTTACAAGTATTATTAAGACGCATTGTAGTTAATGCTCTATTCTTAGATAAAATCTTATCTCCAAGAGAATATTCCATATTAATAATATCTATCAGTGAAACTGATGACATTTTGTTAAACTTTCAAATACTCTCGAATGATGCGATTGCGATGATTTCTGCGACTTGTTGGGCGACAAAGATAACCTTATGAAGATTTATTAAGGTTTTCTAGTGGCTCTATCAATTTAATTGGTAGGCAATAAAATAAATTAGGTAATCCATCATTTTTTATAGTTTTAGTATATTTTTAGAACATATATAATTACAATAATTAGTTTGCAAAGATTTTTCTACATCTTATTGTATAATCTAATCATATCACAAATAGTTATATCTTCATTGTCGAATTCTTCTCTTTTTAAATCGTAATTCATACGAAATTTTATGAAATTATAAAACTCTTTCATTAATATACCATATATATAACACACAGGCGTTATATTGCAACACATATCATAATCTCTAACATTTTCTTGATATAGGTTTATCATTTTTTCTAGAATACTATCATAGTTTTTCTCATTTATCTTTAAAGCAAATTCATGTAAATCTTCTTCATACTCTTTCGGTTTTTTATAAACATTAGAGTTATATTTATTTTTTAATAAAGCAAACATTTTTTTTCAATAGTTTCTTCAATTTTTTTAGGAAGGAGTACCTTATAATATTCTTCTCGATGATTTGAAATTTCGGCTTTTGTAATTTTGTTAAATGCAGAACATGTATTATTACAACATATAATACTATATGATTTATTATCACATAAAATCTTTTCACCTAAAGAAGATTCTATATTGATAATATCCATCAATGTAATTGATAACATTTATTGTATATTACACGTAAGTGAGGTACTGTGTATATTCTTGTTTTTTTATCATTTTTTTATATTTTATTATTTTTTAGAATATATATTCTTTAAAGTCAAAAAAATATATAACATATATTATCATTCTGCTTACTCTATGATTTCTATGAGTTCTTCTGTGAATAGAAGTTGCAACATTCCAATAAGATGTTCTTCTCCTTCAAAATCTTTTTTCTTCAATACATAATTCATTTTAGATATTATAAATACATAGTGCTCTATCATCATTTTTTTATAAAGATTACCATATAATTCGTACCATATATAATTATTATTATTACTAAGTATAATATAATATTTGAATTGTTTTATCATTTGCCTAAGAATATTCTCGTAATAAATGCTATTATTTATTTTCTCTCCAAAAGCATCTATAGTTGATTCATATATAGATAGATAATGATCTCTATCCATATTAGAATAGTTCATATAATTGTCGCGATATTTAAAGGGGATAAGTTTCATATATTTTTTAGTTGTAATCCCAAGCACAGAATAAGTAAACATTTTCATAGCTTCTTCAATTTTTTTAGGAATATGCTCGCAATAATATTTATTGCGATGTTTTGTTACCTCGTCCTTTGCAATTTTGTTAAATGTAGAGCAAGTATTGCTAATACATGCTATAGTATATGTTTTGTTATCACCGAATATCTTTTCGCCCAGCGAAGCTTCGGTGTAAATAATATCCATAAGAGAAATTGACGACATAGGATGCTCGCACTGTTATCAATTAGTTATTTAAGGCTTATCCGGTTTTCTATACAGGCTTTGTAATAAATAGGTATTCAAACGCACATTGTCAATTTTTATATATTTCAGTATTATTATATACATATTGTGGTGTATCTAAAAGCAACCAGATATTTATAAAAATTGAAAATTTAATATACTTAAATAATATCATTGGTATTCATATAGTTCATAGTGTCTATATCATTTACATTTATGATAGGACATCAGGGACTGGTAGGAATGGCATAGTTTTTGATGTATAAGGCGTCACCCCATCCGTGCTGTGTCATATTTGTGATAACTCTTTTAAAATTAAAGGTCGCTAGATATTCGTCTAATTCTGGCAAGAGCACGGCTCCTTCGTAAAGCATCTTTTCATTAACTTCTGCATATATCGCTTTGATATGCGGAAGAATGTGCGTAGCTCCTTTGAGAGCCTTCAATTCGGCTCCTTGGATATCTATGTTAATAAAATCATATCTATCGTGTGGTATATTATTTCGCTCAAATAGTGTATTTAGTGTTATTGATTTTAATTGACGTCTTTCTATTTCAAAGACGTAAGGATGTTCTATGGCGTGTGTTCCAAAATTAAAAATAGAAGATGATGCTTTATTGTTAGTTATCATAAAACTCAATTCTTCGTCGTCCTTATCTGTTATAACCGCCTGAACTATATTAATATTTTCATTAATTTTTTTTACATATTCGACAATTTCACAAATAGCTTCAATCCATAATATGTCATTATCCCCTATATTTATAGTATTATAAAAATCTCTTTCTTCACACATATGGGCACCGATGTGTAATATGCCCTTTTCTGGAATACACTCTGGGAAAGTATTAAAAATCGTAGGAATAAGCATCGTAATATTAGTATTATTTATAATGCAATCTTTATATGAATATCTGAGATATCTGTGGTATCTCAAAATCTTTTTCAAGGTATTCAATAAGCTTAGAATATTCTTTTTCCATTATACCAAATAGATATGCTTCATAGCAACTATTCGTTATACTTCCGTCAAATATATATTCGCGATAAACCATATTAATATCGCTGATAATATCGTCGTATATCTTGACATATATTTGTTTTGCTAGTTCGTGCAAATCCTCTTCATATTCTTCAAGAGTTTTGTAAATATTCCTTCTATTACCTTGATTTTTTATCATAGAATACATCTTGTTTGTTATAATTACATCAATCTTCTTGAGGATTTGAGTTTTATATATATATAATACAATATATATATATAGAAAAATATTAAGATTACTTCTAATTTATTTTTATTATTAAGCAATAATTATAATTAAGAACAAATAATATATAAGGATTTATATATTTTATATTATAAAATGAAAGTCATAGATTGTTTTATATTTTATAATGAATTGGATATGTTAGAATTTCGATTAAATGAACTTAATGATGTTGTTGATTATTTTGTTCTTGTTGAATGTATAAAAACACATACAAACAATGATAAAGAGTTATATTTCGAAAATAACAAGAATAGATTTTCGAAATTTTTAGATAAAATAATTCATATTATAGTAAAGGATAATATACCTCAAACTAATTCGGCGTGGGATAGAGAGAAGTATCAAAGGTTTTGCATAGACGAAGGAATAAAGAAATTAAATTTAAATAATGAAGATATTATTATTATAGCAGATTTAGACGAAATCCCTGATACAAAAACTGTTTTAAATCTTAAAAATAATGGAGTTGATGGTATTTATAATTTAGAAATGGATTTATATTATTATAATATAACTTGCAAATATGATAAAAAATGGTTGCAACCAAAAATTTTAAATTACGGTAGTTATATTAAATATAATAGTCCGCATGTAATTTTTAGAGAACTTCCAAATATTCCAATTATTAAAAATGGAGGATGGCATTTTTCGTATTTTGGAGATGTCGAGTTTATTAAAAATAAGTTAAGGAATTTTACACATGAAGAACTTAATAATGATTTTATGTTAAATGATGAGAGAATAACTAAACAAATAAAAAATTCTAGTGATTTATTTGAAAGATCTCATGAGACTTTTAATTATATTGATGTAAATGATAATACTTATTTACCTTATAAATATGAAGAATTCAAACATATTTTAAATAAATATATTTAAATCATTGAAGATTTAAAATGAGAATAAATAATTTTTTATTGAAGTAATGTTTTTATTTTTAGTGATTTTATAAAATTTTTCATATTTTTAGTTTCCATACTAGAATTACAATTTTGACAATTGGGTTTAAGATTAGATATATAATAATATCACCACCATATCTTCAAAAATACTAAATAAATACTCGTTTATTTTTTCAAATTCATTCATCCCGATTTATTATTTGTAATTGATAGATATTATCATAGAAATAATCATTTTAAATCTTCAAGGGTGTAAACATATTATCATCATACAAAATCTTTTCACCCAAAGAATATTCTATATTGATAATATCTATTAAGGAAATTGAAGACATTTCAATATCGCGTTTATAACAATTTTGTTATATATA
>Ga0315908_10000776_pt1 | contig 24967 bp, 26 predicted proteins | sample LakEriMetagenome_12_FD_203520 | JGI IMG/M metagenome (GOLD analysis project Ga0315908, IMG submission 203520) | Freshwater fungal communities from buoy surface, Lake Erie, Ohio, United States - Buoy 4 MA124 | ecosystem: Environmental > Aquatic > Freshwater > Lake > Lake biofilm | place: USA...
GTCAATTTAAAGACGGACAGATGCACGGTTTCTGGCAGTTTTTCCGCAAAGACGGCACATTGATGCGAAGTGGAGAATTCAAGCTTGGTCAGCAAATCGGTATTTGGACTACTTATGACCGATTCGGTCACCCACATAAAGAAACAGACTTTGGCTCTTAGGAGCGCTTTACCTTGTTGCTGGTGTCCTGACCAGCGCTCTTGAGATCCTTGCGAAGCTCCTTCGGAAGTGAGAACTGAACGTCTTCTTCCGCTGTTGTGATCTCGATTGGCGCTCCGTAGCCTTTCTCAGCTAGATACTCAAGGACTTGGTCAACGAGCTCTTCTGGCGCTGAAGCTCCAGAGGAAACTCCTACAGTTTCAACTCCCTCGAACCACTTCTCCTGGATCTCGCTGGCGTAGTCAATTCGGTAAGCAGCCTTAGCGCCTGCCTCTAGAGCAACTTCGACTAGGCGAACTGTGTTTGAGGAGTTAGCTGATCCAACAACCAAAACAAGATCGGATTCTGCTCCAACTTTTTTGATTGCAACCTGACGGTTCTGGGTGGCATAGCAGATGTCATCGCTAGGCGGATTTTGCAAAGTTGGGAACTTCTCGCGAAGTTTTAGAACCGTCTCCATGGTCTCATCGACTGAAAGAGTTGTTTGAGAAAGCCAGATAACTTTCTTTGGATCTTTGACCTTGGCGTTTGCAATGCCCTCTTTTCCATCGATTAGCTGAACGTGATCCGGAGCCTCGCCAGCTGTTCCTTCTACTTCTTCGTGTCCTTCATGACCGATGAGGAGAATGTCGTATTCCTCTTGGGCAAATCGCTGCACCTCTCGGTGAACTTTAGTGACAAGTGGGCAAGTTGCATCGATTGTGTTTAGGCCGCGCGCTTCAGATGCCTTCACTACCGCTGGGGATACTCCATGCGCTGAGAAAACTAGAACTGAACCCTCTGGAACTTCGTCAACTTCGTTTACAAAAATTGCACCGCGTTCTTCTAGTCCGGTGACCACGTGCTTGTTGTGGACAATTTCCTTTCGCACATAAACCGGCGCTCCGTAGTGATCGAGGGCCTTCTCAACCGCGATAACTGCGCGGTCGACGCCAGCGCAGTACCCTCTCGGGGCGGCCAGAAGCACGCGCCGCGGGGCGGTATTGTTTATTTGGGTCACAACCCAAGTCTACGAGAGATAACCAGCCCTCCCTAAGGAATAGCCATGTCGGAGATCCAATCAGGTGACTTCTCCGTATCGAGAGTATCCAGTGAACAGAATCCCTGGTCGGTAGCTAATTTCACCAACACTGTCAAAGAATGGATAACGCGACTTGGCAATGTTTGGGTTGAAGGCCAGATCTCACAGATAAGTCCTAAAAAGGACGTTTTCTTCGGGGAACTTCGCGATCTAGTGGCAGACAAAGGGTTCTCCATTCACTCCAGAAGACCAGATGTCTTGGAAGCAGTAAGTGAACTATCTGCTGGTGATCGAGTAGTTGCTCTAGTTCACCCAGATTTTTGGGAGAGATCTGGAAAGACCAGCATGGATGTGCTGGCCATTCGAAAAGTTGGCCTCGGAGAACTGTTAGAGCGAATCGAACGTTTGCGTCAACAGTTGATCAAAGAGGGGCTAACTCTTGCAGAACGTAAGAAACCTTTGCCCTTTTTGCCAAACCTAATTGGACTTATTACCGGCGCCAATAGCGATGCAGAAAAAGACGTTCTTCAAAACGCCAAATCCCGTTGGCCTGAGGTTCGTTTCAGGGTTCAACACACACCAGTCCAGGGTGACAAAGCTGCTCCGGAAATTATCAAGGCAATTGAGCTTTTAGATTCAGACCCCGAAGTTGATGTAATTGTTTTGGCGCGCGGTGGTGGAAGCTTTCAAGATTTGTTAGTTTTCTCCGATGAAAAAGTTGTGCGAGCAGTTGCTAATTGCAAGACTGCGATAGTCAGTGCTATCGGCCACGAGAACGACAGACCTCTAACTGATGAAGTTGCAGACGTTAGAGCCTCCACTCCCACCGATGCCGCCAAGCTAATTGTCCCCGACGTTATCGAAGAGCGCAAAAAGATTTCTCAGGCACTGGAGCGAATCGGCCTTCGAGTGGTGAGTTTTGTTCAGAATCAAATTGAGCTAATTCTTGGAATCCGCACTCGACCGATTCTTGCTAATCCATTTACTTTGGTAGACGAGCGATCTCTTCAAATTTCTCAGCTTGAACAAAGCCTTTCTAGCCAAATGACCAACACATTGGAAAAACAACAACTTCTGATCACCGGGCTTCGAGGTGCAGTCAGAGCTCTTTCCCCAAAGCTAACTCTCGATCGAGGCTACGCCGTTGTCCGTGATCTAGCTGGCCACGTCTTGACCGAGCCCAAGCAAGCAAAGGCGGGACAGAAGCTAAAGATCACCCTTTCTGGAGGCGATCTTGGAGCCACTGCGGATTGAAAGTAGGCTTGAGGCACAATGAGTGAAAACAACAAAGACGTGGCGAGCATGAGCTACGAGCAGGCCCGAGACGAGCTGGTCAAAGTTGTGGCCGAGCTAGAGGCCGGATCTGCCACTTTAGAATCTTCTATGCAGCTTTGGGAGCGCGGGGAGGCTCTGGCGGACAAGTGTGAGCAATGGCTATCAGGGGCTCGTGCCACCCTTCAAAAAGCTTCCAAGTCCAAGAAAAGTTCTGCTGAATGAGCGATGCCGCGGCACAGCGAAGAGCCAAACAAACGCTAAACAACCTTCTGCTGTCGCTTGCGGCAACCGTTGGGGTAATGGTGCTTCTGGTTCTAGCGGTACCGCGCGATGACTCTAACCGAGTTGCACCCGTTGACTATGTGGCTATCGCCGAGCAAGCCGCAATCGAAACCAGTGGCAAGTTATTGATTCCAACTATTCCAGTGGATTGGTATTCCAATGCTGCTCGCTACCGCTCCTCGGCTCAGGATGGCGTTGCCAATTGGTATGTGGGCTTCGTAGGTCCCAAAAGTGAATTCCTAGCGATGACTCAGGGGCTGGATGTTAATCAAACCTGGATACAGCTAATGCTGGAGTCTAACAAGCAAACCGGCGAAGTTTTAATTGAGGGCCAGAGCTGGAAAATACTTGAGAGCATTCGCGAAAATAATCCACCTAAGTCGAAAGATTACATGATGTTTCTAGAATACGAAAACAACGCAGTTTTCGTGTACGGGGTTGCCTCCACCGAAGCACTTGAGGATCTGGCACTTCAGTTAACTTTGCAGATCGAGAGGCAGTAACTTGAGTACTACACCTAGCCAGGCCTACAAAAAGTTCATAGAGGGTAATAAGCGATTTATTGATGGAAGCCCCTCCCACCCAAGGCAAGACGTCGAACACCGAACTGAAATAGCAGTTAGTCAAAAACCATTTGCTGCACTTTTTGGATGTTCGGATTCAAGACTTTCTGCTGAAATAATTTTTGATGTTGGCCTCGGAGATCTGTTTGTTGTGCGCAACGCAGGCCAAGTAATTGCCGAAACTATTCTGGGTTCTCTCGAGTACAGCGTGGAGGTGCTCGAGGTGCCGCTAATTGTGATCTTGGGTCACGATGGTTGTGGGGCGATTCAGGCGACTATGGCATCTGATGCGGGCACTCTAAAAACCTCGGGGGAATTCATCCAAAACTTGGTCGAAAGAATCCAACCCACGGTGGATGCGGCCAGACTAGCGGGCACGACCACAATCGACGAAATCACTGATTTACACGTCAAAGACACCGTTGCTGAGCTGGTTAGCCGCTCCAGGCTCATCGCTAGCGCCATTAGAAGCGGTAAATTAGCTGTTGTGGGAGCAACTTATCAACTTGCCCTTGGCCGGGTAACACCACTGGTCACCGTTGGCAACGTCAACTAAAGCCCTAAGAAAGGCTCGATTTTCGTGGAGTACCGAATTGAACGCGACACCATGGGTGAAGTTCAAGTCCCCAAGAATGCTCTTTACGCAGCGCAAACCCAAAGGGCAGTGGAGAACTTCCCGATTTCGGGCTCCACTCTAGAACGTGCCCACATCGCTGCTTTAGCACAGATCAAAAAAGCCGCCGCTTTGGCAAATGCTTCACTTGGTGTTCTCGAAAAAGAGATAGCTAACGCAATAGCAAAAAGTGCCGATGAGGTAATCGGTGGCACTCTAGATGAGCACTTCCCGGTAGATGTTTATCAGACCGGCTCTGGAACTTCCTCCAACATGAACATGAATGAGGTTCTTGCAACTCTTGCAACCAAGCACCTAGGTAAGACTGTTCACCCGAATGATCACGTGAATGCTTCGCAGTCCTCCAATGACGTCTTCCCAACTTCTGTCCACCTAGCGGTGACCTCAGCACTGATCAACGATTTGATTCCGACATTGGATTACCTAGCTAAGAAACTTGAAGTAAAAGCTAAGTCCTGGGCTGGAGTTGTAAAAGCCGGTCGCACCCATTTGATGGATGCTACCCCGGTGACACTTGGTCAAGAATTTGGCGGCTATGCCGCACAGATTCGCTACGGTATCGAGCGCATTCAATCTTCAATTCCTCGGGTTGCTGAAGTTCCACTGGGTGGCACTGCAGTTGGAACTGGAATCAACACACCAAAAGGTTTCCCTCAGGCAGTAATAAAGCTTCTTGCCGAGCAGACCAAGCTTCCGATCACAGAAGCTCGCGATCACTTTGAAGCTCAGGGAGCCAGAGATGCACTCGTAGAAGCGTCCGGCGCTCTGCGCGTTTTGGCAGTTAGCCTCACGAAAATCAATAACGACCTTCGCTGGATGGGTTCAGGACCAAACGCCGGTCTTGGGGAGCTTTCCATTCCTGATCTGCAGCCAGGGTCTTCAATCATGCCCGGCAAGGTCAACCCCGTTGTTCCTGAGGCAGTTTTGATGGTTTGCGCACGAGTAATAGGAAATGACCAAACCGTAGCCTGGGCTGGAGCCTCGGGGAATTTTGAACTGAACGTTGCAATTCCAGTGATGGGCAACGCTTTACTGGAGTCGATTAGATTACTAGCTAATTCATCGAAGGTCTTGGCGGACAAGACCATTGAGGGCCTCGAGGTCAACGCCGATAGAGCAAGGGCCCTGGCCGAGTCCTCCCCTGCGATAGTGACGCCGTTGAACAAAGTCATCGGCTACGAGGCCGCTGCCAAGATTGCTAAGCATTCAGTTGAGAAGTCCATAACCGTTCGTGAAGCAGTTATCGATTTGGGTTTTGTTGAGCGTGGCGAGATTACATTAGAGCAGCTCGATGCTGCACTCGATGTTCTTTCTATGACCAAGCCGCCAAAGTAATCGCTCCTAAAAAACCTGCAATCAAAAATGGCCCAAGGGGCATTGATCCGCCTAGCTTGAGCTTTTTTCTCAGCAATAGCCAGAGTGCAACTACCCCTGCAATCAGAAAACTAATCCCTAGCGCGATTATCGGCAGAAGTGGCGAAAACCAACCTAGGGCCAAAGCCATTACTGTCATGAGCTTGACGTCTCCCATGCCCAGAAGTCCCAGTCGATTGATGAGTAGTGAAATTCCGAACGTCACGACACCAGCCAAAAATGCCCAGAGCATATTTAAAAATCCTGCACCCGTAAACCCCGCCAGGATCTGACCAAGCCAAGTTATTGGAAAAGCTGGCAGTACAAATTTGTTTGGAAGGCGCCGCTGAATAATATCGGTCTTGGCTAAGGGCCAAGCCGTAAGGACCAAATAGCCAAGACCGAGTGCCGAAAACAACGAGGAGAGATTTTCAAACACCCGCTCAGGGTATTGATGCTGGTCTTAGTTCGGGAAAGTTATCCCCAAGCCCCTACCGGTCCAATAGCTCCGTGACCAAAGCCGCAATGGCACTGCGCTCGGAGCGAGTCAAGGTGATGTGAGCAAACAGTGACTGACCTTTGAGAGTCTCAATTACTGAAGCGACTCCATCGTGCCTACCGACTCTCAAGTTGTCACGCTGGGCAATATCGTGGGTCAAGATCACTCTGGAATTTTGACCAATGCGGGACAAAACCGTGAGTAGAACATTTCTTTCCAAAGACTGAGCCTCATCCACAATCACGAAGCTGTCGTGCAGCGACCGTCCCCGGATGTGAGTTAACGGAAGCACTTCGAGTAGGCCTCGATCCTGGATGTGCTCGATTACTTCTTTAGAAACCAAGGCGCTCAGGGTGTCAAAGATCGCCTGCCCCCATGGATTCATCTTTTCGGCCTCGGTGCCTGGAAGGTAGCCGAGCTCCTGTCCGCCAACTGCGTAAAGAGGTCTAAAGACCATGATCTTCTTGTGCTGGCGCCTCTCGACTACCGCTTCTAGTGCCGCGCATAGCGCCAAAGCCGACTTACCGGTACCGGCTCGACCACCCATCGAAACAATTCCAATTTCCTGATCCAAAAGGTAGTCAATGGCAAGACGTTGCTCGGCAGATCTTCCTTGAACCCCAAACACGGCGCGATCACCTCGGACAAGTTTCACTTTTTTGTTGGAGGTGACACGACCGAGTGCATGTCCTCTTTCTGAGGAGATAACTAGACCGCTGTTGACTGGCATAGTCGCAGCCTCTGGGTGCGTGATCTCTTCATTGTCGTAAAGCTCAGCCATTTCATCAGCGCTAAGCGCTAGCTCGCTAATTCCACTCCAGCCAGATTCGGTGGCAAGTTCGTTTAGGTACTCCTCCGCAAGCATTCCAAGGCTTGCAGCTTTGACTCTCATTGGAAGATCTTTTGAAACAACGGTGACGTTGAAGCCTTCGTTGGATAGATTCATGGCCACCGACAAAATGCGCGAATCGTTATCGCCAAGCTGGAATCCAGTAGGAAGTATCGACTGGTCGCTATGGTTTAGCTCAACCCGGAGGGTTCCTTTATCGCCAACCTCAATTGGAAAATCAAGTCGCTGATGCTTTTGACGTAAGTCATCTAGGTGTCGTAGTGCCACTCTGGCGAAGTATCCAATTTCGGGATCGTGGCGCTTTTTTTCAAGCTCGTTGATTACAACAATCGGGATTACAACCTCATGTTCGTCGAAGCGGAATATGGCCTTTGGATCGGAAAGCAATACTGAGGTGTCCAGCACGAAGGTTCTCACCGCCTGGTCGTTCTTGGTTTGGTTCTTGGCGGTAGAAGTGGCTTCGGCTTTAGGCAATCTTGTCCTCCATAGTTTCAGGCTTAGCTTTAAGGTAAATCCTGATTGGGGGTTGGCGCGCTAACAACACGCCCGAATCAAGGGCCGCCTAAGCACCGAAGCGGCGGTGCCTGCGGGCAAAAGCTCGGATTGCCCGAAGGAAGTCCACCCGGCGAAAATCTGGCCAAAGTGCCTCTTCGAAATAAAGTTCGGAGTTGCTTGATTGCCATAGCAAGAAGCCACTGAGTCTTTGTTCACCAGATGTTCTAATGATCAGGTCTGGGTCGGGCTGATCTGAAGTGTAAAGGTGTTTGGCAATTAGTTCAGGAGTAAGAGACTCAGCCAGTTTCTCAAGATCAGATCCGTGGGTGATTGTTTCTTTCACGATTGAGCGCATAGCGTCGGTAATTTCTTGACGACCGCCATAGCCGATAGCTAGATTGACCTGGGCCCCTTGAGTGTCACGGCTAGCCAACTCGCTTTGCTCAAGTACCTCCAGAAAGCTCGGTGGCAATGAACTTCGATCTCCAACTAAGCGCAGCTTCCAATTTCCGCGGCGAACCATTTCCTGAGCAAGCCCGGTGAGAATAACAAGCAGGTCCTTGAGTTCTTCGGAATCGCGTTTTTTCAAATTCTCGGTAGACAGAAGGTACAAAGTGACAACTGGGACCTGGAGCCCATCGCACCATGAAAGAAAGTCAAAAATCTTTTGGGCACCTGCTACATGACCCGCTTTGGCCTTTGAGCCATTTTTCTTTCCGGCCCAGCGTCTATTGCCATCTAGCATTACTGCGATGTGCTGCGGGATGTTGGATTTATCCAGCTGACGCTCAAGTCGCCCCTCATAAAGTCGATAAACCAGATTTCGCACTTCTTAAGGTTACCGCTGGAAAAGCAAACTAGGGTTGAATCATGACCAACAGCTCATCTGATGAGACTCCGATGCATCTGCCGTTGTCTGAGATCTCTGGAGCGGTAGAGGCTGAAACTAAGCCCACCTGGAGAGGCTGGATCCACACCGGTATCCTGCCACTGGCCATTGCCGGAGGCATTGTGCTTTTGGTGGTGGCCGATGGATTCGTTGCCAAAGTTGCAGCTGCTGTTTTCTTCGCCGGATCGGTATTGCTGTTTGGAACCAGCGCAATTTACCATCGCTTTAATTGGGGTCCGAAGGCAAAGCTTGCGCTTAAGCGCTTCGACCACGCCAACATCTTTTTGCTAATCGCCGGTAGCTATACCCCAATCACATTGCTCGCTCTCCCGAAAGAAAAGGGTCTGCTGCTAATAATTGCAATTTGGACTGTTGCTCTACTTGGAATTGGTTTTAGGGTCTTCTGGATTGGCGCACCGAGGTGGCTATATGTGGTGATTTACATCGCCATGGGTTGGGCAGCAGTGGTCTACCTGCCGGAACTCCTAGAAGCAAATCTTGCCATGATGCTACTTATCTTGATCGGTGGATTGCTCTACACGCTGGGTGCGGTCTTCTACGGTATGAAACGGCCGAATCCATTCCCCGGACACTTTGGATTCCATGAGATTTTTCACACCTTTACTGCCTTGGCATTTATGTGCCACTGGAGTGCGGTACTTCTTATTTGCCTTTCCCCAGTTGTGGGGTCTTTCGCTTAAGTACTAGTGCTCGAGTTTTTCTGGAGGTGCTGGTCGATCGGTCTTACTGGACAAGCCATAACCCTTGCTCGATTCTGAATTTTCCGCCTGCTCCCGATCTAGTAGTTCAGCAATCTCGGCACGGTAACGAACGCGTCGGATCCTTCTAACTAGGTCCCAGATAATTAGTAGCGATGCTGCTGCTAGACCGAAGGTGGCTAGAAAACCAACCACACCGGGGCTGTACCAGGTGTCATCAATGATTACTTGGCCTGGGGCTGGAGTTTCCAAGAGGATCGCAAAAAGTTTCATAACTCAAGTATGAACTACGAATGTCGGTTAACCTTTATGAGTGAGTGAAAATCTATTTGAGCAGCGATACGGAGTTGGAACTACCCGCAGAAAAGACCGTGTATTCGCAATAGCCATTGGATCTTTAGCTCTGGTGGCATTTTTAGTTTGGGCTCTAATTTTCACCATTGCCGATGCTCAGAAGATCAGTACTCGAGACGTTGGCTTCACTGTCAAAGATGAATTCTCAACCGAAGTCGTTTTTGAGGTAACCCGTGGACCCGGCCAAACGGTGACATGCGATGTGCAAGTGCTGAGCCAAAGCTTTGCCGTGGTTGGCTTCAAAACTATAGCTGTAGAGCCTTCAGGAAACCCTTCAGTCGTGGTATCAACCGTGGTGAACACTACAGAACTTGGCACCACTGGCTTGGTTGACAGCTGCCGTTGAAAGTAAGCTTTAGAGATTATGTCTGAACCTAGCGAAGCGACCTGGCTTACCCAGGAGGCGTTTGACCGACTTGCTCACGAGCGCGAATACCTAATCACTGTTGCAAGGGGAGATATCGCCAAGCGGATTCAGGAAGCCCGTGAAGAAGGCGACTTAAAGGAAAACGGTGGTTATCACGCCGCCAAGGAAGAGCAGGGCAAGATCGAAGCCCGACTAAATCGGATTGAAGAGATTTTCGCAACTGCTCAGGTGGGGCAGGCTCCTAGAGCCCAGGGAGTTGTTGAGCAAGGCCTAGTAGTCACAGTAAATCTCAACGGAACTGAAAAGAAGTTCTTGTTGGGAAGCGCAGAAATCAACGACGACAGTGTTGAGGTTTATAGCCCGGACTCACCAATTGGCAGTGCAATTATCGGCAAGAAAGTTGGCGAAGAGCTTGAAGTGTTTTTGCCTAATGGCAAATCTATTTCGGTAAAGATTCTTAGCGTAGTAAACGCTTAGTCTTCGCGCGGCTTTTCGAGCCTCGGACGAAGCCCGGCTTTTTCTAGAGCCTTCACAACTTCCATTCTGTGCTCGTGGCCGCTAGTTTCAACTGACAGGTTCAACTCAACTTCACTAATCTGCAGACCGTTACCGTGCCTTGTGTGAAGCACCTCAACAACGTTTGCGTGTGCTGCCGCAATTACCTCAGCGGTAAGTGCAAGCTGACCTGGACGGTCAGGAAGCATCACAGTAAAGTTGGTGTACCGATCCGAAGCCGATAGCCCGTGACGAATAACTCTCTGAAGTAGCAGCGGGTCCATATTGCCACCGGACAAAATGGCAATGGTCTTTCCCTTAGCTTTGGCTTTGCCGTTGATCAGGGCTGCCACAGCAACCGCACCAGCTGGTTCAACTACCTGCTTGGAGCGTTCAAGCAAAACCAAGATGGCCTGAGCTATGTCGTTTTCTGAGACGGTGACTACCTTGTCGATGTGTTGCTTGATCAGCTCGAAAGGCACTCGGCCAGGCTTTGAAACAGCGATTCCGTCAGCAATAGTTGGGGTTGCAACAACCTCGGTGAGTTTTCCAGACTTTAGAGACACTGGATACGGAGCAACATTTTCAGCCTGCACTCCGATGATGCGAATCTTCTTACCTCTGGCCTGGGCAGTCAACTTTGCTGCAACTGCAACCCCAGCAGCCAGGCCACCGCCGCCAATTGCAACAACAATTGTTGACACGTCTGGGTGTTGGTCCATGATCTCAACCCCGACGGTTCCTTGACCAAGAACTACATCGATGTGATCAAAGGGAGGAATGAATATCTCGCCAGTTTCCTTGGCTTGCTCCTGAGCTGCCTTCAGAGCCTCCCCAAAGGTTGCTCCAACTAGAACGACTTTTGCTCCGTAGTTTCTGGTTGCTGCAACTTTTGGCAGTGATGCGCCAAAAGGCATGTACACGGTTGCTTTGATGCCTAGCTTCTTGGCAGCTAGAGCTACACCTTGGGCGTGATTTCCTGCAGATGCTGCAATAACGCCCTTTTTCTTTTCTTCTTTGCTGAGCTTGCTCATGCGATTAAATGCACCGCGAACTTTGTATGCTCCAGTGCGCTGAAGGTTCTCACACTTTAGCCAAACCTCCTGGCCAACTAACTTTGAGAGGTAGTGGGAGTGCAGAACGGGCGTCTCAATGGCAACTTGTCTAACGTTGGCTAGAGCTTTCTCAAACTCACTCAGGGTAGGAACAACTACCGGAAGCTGGTTGGACATTAATGGCCTTTCAAAAAACTTTCCTAGCCCCCAAGTTTAGTTAGGTTTGAGCCCTAGAACTTAGTCCCCATGGTGCGAATTCTCTCAATGCGCTTTGGAATTGGAGGGTGGGTTGAAAATAGGCGTTCAGTGAATCCAGGCCTGATTGGGTCATTTAGGAACATGTGGGCCATTGAGGCACTCACCTTTTTCATTGGCCGGCCATACTCGCCCAATTTGTTTAGAGCGCTGGCTAATCCATCCGGATAACGGGTGATTTCCACACCGGTGGCATCGGCTAGATACTCTCGCTGCCTAGATACCGCAGCACTGACAATTGGGCCAATAAACCAGGCGATGACGCTAGCGATAACACCAATGATCAAAAAGATTGCTCCAGCGCCATCTCGTGAACGGTTTCCCCCAGCAAAGAAAGCAGCACGTATAGCAAAGTCAGCGAGTATTCCAACTGCACTGACCAGTCCAAAGACGATAGTTGAAACTCGGATGTCGTAGTTTCGAATATGGGCAAGCTCATGTGCCATAACACCCTCAAGCTCGTTATCGTCCATGATCACAAGTAGACCCGTGGTGGTGGCAACAATTGCGTGTTCTGGGTCGCGCCCTGATGCGAACGCATTGGGGGCAGGATCGTTGATGATGTAAACCTTTGGCATCGGGATTCCCTCTGCGATTGAGAGATTCTCAACAATTCGCCACAGTCTGGGATTGTCTGATTTTTGAATCTCGACTGCGCCTGTAAGGCCGATGGCTATCTTGCCTGCCATGTAGTACTGGAAGATCGTGTAAACCAAAACAAAGCCGACGATGAAAAGTGCTGATGAGCCATTGCCCGAAGCTGTTCCCCACCAGAGTGAAAGTCCACTGAGCAGTGCAACAAAAAGAACCACGATGATAATCGTGTTTCGCTTGTTAGCAGCTATCGCTGAGTACATGAGGTCAGTCTATAAAACTAGAAGCTGGCTTTAGGAGGTTCGGCGATGCTTGCGCTATCTGCAACCTCAAAGAATTCACGCTCAGGGAAGCCTAAGGACTTCACAAAAAGATTCTGTGGGAACTGCAAGACCTTGGTGTTGAGTTCGCGGACCCCTCCGTTGTAGAAGCGTCGTGAAGCCATGATCTTATCTTCAGTGTCGCTAAGTTCAGCTTGTAGCTGAAGGAAATTCTGACTTGCCTGAAGAACAGGATAGGCCTCTGCAACTGCGAACAGCGACTTCAATGCGCCCTGAAGCATATTCTCGGCTTGGCCGGCTTGTTCAGGATGAGTTAGGGCATTTGGAGAAACGGTGGCTGCTCTGGCTTGGGTGACGGCCTCAAAAACCTGACGCTCATGAGAGGCGTAGCCCTTAACTGTTTCAATCAGGTTAGGGATTAGGTCTGCTCGGCGCTTTAGCTGAACTGTGATATCGCTCCAGGCCTCGTCAACTCGAACGTTGAGCGCAACCAGAGCGTTGTAGGTGGACCATACCCACAGCCCGATTAGAACTGCCAAGCCAACAACTACCAATAGTGCGATTTCCAAAGTTACCCCTTAGGTTTTTTCTCTATTGAAAAGGGTAAGCCCGAAACACCAAAAAGCTTCAATTTGTGAATAGCTTCTCAGCTAATTCAAAGGTGCCCCCGATGGGACTCGAACCCATACTGTGACGATTTTAAGTCGTCTGCCTCTGCCATTGGGCTACGGGGGCCGCAATCACCAGAGTCTAGTTCTTGGCTCTGGAGGCCCAGGTTTCAAAGGCTAATCGAGGTTGCTTCACAGCGTCGATTGACACTACGTCGCGACGAAGAACGAAGTTCAAAATCCAACCACTAAATACGCGAATCTTTCTCTCCCACATCGGCATAGCTAGACCGTGGTAGCCACGGTGCATAAGCCAAGCTAGGAAACCGGTGACCGCTAGGTTTCGGTACTGGAATACACCAACGCCAATTCCAAGGCCGGCCACGGCTCCCATGTTCTTGTGGTTGTAATCCTTCAGTCCTTCGCCTCTAAGTGCTGAAACAAGATTTTTAGCCATTAGTTTTCCCTGACGAACTGCATGCTGTGCGTTTGGAACGCAGTAGCCGCCAACGCCGTCGCCTGAAAGATCTGGTACTGCTGACACATCGCCGCAAGTCCAAGCACCCTCAATCACGCTCTCGCCATCAACAACGCGAAGTGAAGTGTTGGCAGTGATGCGACCGCGCTCATCGGTTGGAAGATCGGTGTGCTTAACAACTGGGTTGGCCATGACTCCCGCAGTCCAAACTATTGTGTCCGCCCCAAATTTTTCACCGGTGGAAAGCTCGATCATGCCGTGATCAGCTGAAAGCAACTGAGTATCGAGATGAATCTTGGCGCTTCTACCCTCAAGGTTTTTAATTACCCAGTAGCTGGTCTTTAGCGAAACCTCGGGCATGATTCGACTCATTGCCTCGACCAGGTGGAAGTTTATCTCTTCAAACTTCAGCTTCGGGTAATAGCGCAGCAGGTAGGTAGCAAGCGAGAGCATCTCAGCAAAAGCTTCAATGCCGGCAAATCCTCCGCCCACAACAACAAACGTCATTAGGCGAGCACGCTCTGGGCCTTCTGGCAAGTTCGAGGCCTTGTCAAAGTTGATCAGAATTTTATGTCTAACTTCGATGGCTTCTTCGATGGTCTTCATTCCAATTGCGACTTCGGCAACTCCTGGAATCGGGAATGTTCTAGACACTGCACCGGCAGTTACAACCACGTGATCGTATTCGCGATCAAATGGGGCAAGGCCAGGGACCTCGATGGTCACCTTTTTGTTGGTGTGAGAAACGTCAGTGACTCTTCCGGTGATAATCTCGGTGCGCTTTAGGTGCCTGCGGTGAGAAACAACCGCGTGCCTTGGCTCGATTGATCCGGCGGCAACCTCAGGAAGGAAGGGCTGGTAAGTCATGTATGGAAGCGGGTCAATCATGGTGACCTCTGCTTCGTTTTTGCGAAGGTACTTCTCGAGCTTGCGAGCGGTGTAGAAACCGGCGTAGCCGCCGCCGACGATCAGAATTCTAGGCATTGGTCTAATTTACTACTTTCGCTTGTGGCCCTTTGGGCCTTTGGCTTTAGGCCGAAAGGCTAAATACAAGAATGTGGCTAACAGCCCTAGTCCAGCATAGCCAGCCAAGGGCAGCCAGAAGTTCTGTTCGAAGCCAACGGAAGCAACAATTTCAGTGACTGGTGTATCGAAGGGGGTGACGATTTTGCCAGGGCTTCCCTCAAGAGGTGCCTGCTTACGATACAGCCTTATCCATTCAGATAGTGAGCCAAGCGGGTTGTCTTTGACTTCAGGAAGTTCAATCCTCAAGGCAGCTTCGGCATCAATTAGTCCGTAGCCATAGGCGCTCGAGTAGTTTTCAAATCCATCTTTGGTGGCAGATTGAATAACTCGATTAACAACATTTGCTGCATCCATTTCTGGGTACAAAGATCTAATCAGTGCAACCATGCCTGAAACAATCGGAGCAGCCCCGCTGGTGCCAGACCAGATTCGATACTCTCCCCCTGGATAGGCAGCAACTAAATCTTCGGACGGTGCCGTGACTCCGATTGTGAAACCACTGGTTGAAGAAAGCTCACTGGCGTTGGCGTCCATGTCCACTCCGGCAACAGCGATGACACCGGGGATTGTGGCAGGTGCTGAAACTTGTTCGGTGCCATCAAGTCGGTTTCCAACTGCGGCCACAATCACCACATCGTTCTCAAACGCATACAAAAATGCTTCATCCCAAGACTTCGGCCAAGACACCGAGTTTCTGGTTAGAGATAAGTTGATCACTCGCGCCCCGTTGTCTACCGCCCAGATGATTGCTTCAGCAATTTGTGAATCGGTATCAACGCCCTCTACTCCAAAAGCCATGGATACCGACAGCAACTGAGCCTTTGGCGCAGTACCCAATACTCCTGCACTCTCATCCCCGGGATTGCCCCGCCCGGCAATCAATGATGCAACCATGGTCCCGTGATAGCTATTTTGGCCAACTGGAGTTAGTCCATCGGGTGTGCCCAGGCCAGAAACATCTGTACCTCCAGCTACTGCTCCTTCAAGGGCTGGATGCGAAGCGTCAATACCGGTATCAATTACGGCAACCTTTATTCCTGCTCCTTGGCTTTGCGCCCATGCCTTGGTGAATCCGTAATCGTTGAGCCAGTACTGCCTATCGCGCACTGGGTCAGCGGACGCTCCCTGGGGAACCAAAGCAACTAGCAGCGCGACAAGTGTCGATGCAATTATTTTTCGCATACACACCGATTCGGCGACCAACTGCAAGCTTCCAGAGCCAGATCCCCGATGACGTTGAGCCCTGGTCCTTTTGCAAGCGAGTGCGCAACAAGGGAATGAAGGCACTTAACACGCGTTGGCATCCCGCCTGCGGAGATCCCTTCGATTTCTTGAACATCGCCAAGTTGCGCGCGATCATCCAAATAACTTTGGTGGGCAATCGCGTACGAGGCGGCAAGTTCCGGCTCTTGGGTCAACCTGTTCTGAAGCTCAATCATCAGCCCCGATGCTTCCAGGGTTGAAACAGCTGAAGTTGCTGCAGGCAGTGTCAGATAGTAGACGGTTGGAAATGGAGTGCCGTCTTCAAGCCTTGGCTTGGTTTGAACAACAACTGGGTTGCCACAAACACATCTAGCCGCGATTGCCATGATGTCTCTTGCGGGGCGACCGAGTTGATTTGAAACAGATTCGATGTCTTGTTCGGTGACGTTAGTTAGTGGCACTGTCTATTTCCTGATTGGGCTGCTCAAGGCCTGCCCGAAGAGCGGATTCTAGAAAGGCGTCAACCCAATTTCTTTTGCTTGCAATCACTTCGGCACTAAATCCACTGCGCTTACGCTTCTCGGCAAGCATCGCACCTACAGTTCCTGAGGTATCAGAGACATCGATGCCGTCGGCATCCATAACTAGAAAGCTAACTTCACCCGGCATCACAAAGTACAGACGGTCTCTAGCCTGGGCTCTGATGTAAACCTCGTCATCCCAGCGAAGTCGCTCGGCTTCCATGTCTTCAAGCTCAACCTTGGCTTGCTCAACGAGGGCTTTGAAATCAGCAATCTCTTGACGCTGTTCGTACCAGATCTGAATGCTTGGGGCGAGTGTAAAAATCCCAACAAGAATAACTGCCAGTAGGGCTAGCGTGTAGCTGTTTAGCCGACCGGTGATTCTCATTTTGGATTCCTAGCGGAAGTTTTTGAAAGCTTTGGCTCCAGGGTAGTAAGCGGCGTCAGCTAACTCTTCTTCGATGCGAAGAAGCTGGTTGTACTTTGCCACTCTCTCGCTTCTGGCAGGAGCACCAGTTTTGATCTGGCCTGCGTTTGTAGCAACCGCTAGGTCAGCAATAAAAGTGTCTTCGGTTTCGCCAGAGCGGTGAGAAATGATTGCGGTCATGCCGTGGCTCTGAGCCATTGAGACTGCATCCAGAGTTTCAGTCAAGGTACCGATCTGGTTTACCTTCACCAGAATGCTGTTGGCGGTGCCTTTTTCAATACCTATAGCTAGACGCTTAGGGTTGGTCACGAACAGGTCATCGCCAACTAGCTGAACTTTATCCCCGAGCTTGGCTGTCATTGCAGCCCAACCATCCCAGTCGTTTTCGTCAAGAGGATCCTCAATGGAAACCAAAGGGAACGAAGCGATTAGCTCTTCGTAGTAGGAAATCATTTCGGCTGAAGTGCGAGCCTTTCCTTCAAAGTGGTACTTGCCATCTTTGTAAAACTCAGTCGCAGCAACATCCAAGGCAAGAGCAAAGTCGGTTCCTACCTTGTAGCCAGCTTTCTGGATTGCCTCAGAGATTAGTTCGAGTGCTGCTCGGTTGGATGGAAGATCCGGAGCAAAGCCGCCCTCGTCGCCAAGACCAGTTGAAAGTTTCTTGGACTGGAGTAAAGCCTTTAGAGAGTGGTAAACCTCTGCACCCCAGCGAACCGCCTCAGAGAAAGTCGGAGCACCAACAGGAACAATCATGAACTCCTGAATGTGGACGCCGTTGTCGGCGTGAGCTCCCCCATTGATGATGTTCATAAGAGGTACAGGAAGAGTATGTGCATTTGGGCCGCCCAAGTATCTATAAAGCGGCAAGCCACTGCTGTCAGCTGCTGCCTTAGCCACAGCTAATGAAACACCAAGGATTGCGTTAGCTCCAAGGTTTGATTTGTTGTCAGTTCCATCAAGTGCGATTAGGGCTGCGTCGACAAGACGCTGATCGGTTGCGTCAAAATCAACCAGTGTTTCGTCAATTTCGCCAATGACTTTCAGAACAGCTTGCTGGACACCTTTGCCAAGGTAGCGTGCCTTGTCACCATCTCGAGACTCGTGAGCCTCGAACGCACCGGTTGAAGCACCGGAAGGAACTGCGGCGCGACCAAAAGAATCGTCATCGAGCAGTACTTCAACTTCGATAGTTGGGTTTCCCCTGGAGTCTAAGATTTCTCTGGCTCCAATAGCTTCGATAAGTGACAAGTGGTTTCTCCTTAGAAGAGTTGAAATAGTGGCCGATCGGCCTCAAGAAACATCGTCGTTCGCTCCAGTTCTAGTTTAGTTTGAGCAGCCAAGCCACTAGCCGATTGGCTTGATCTTGAGCCCCTGGAAGCCTTTTTTAGGCTCTTCGAGCACTGCAAACTCAGCCATCCCCTGATCTTTTAGTGAATCCAGCAAAACATTCAACTTCTTAGGCGCTGGCTCTAATCTCACTAGATATCCGGCGGCAATTGCCTCAGTCTGTAATGAAAGCGCAGACTGCTGATCGGTAGGTTCGAAAATCACAACAAGTGACTTAGAACTGGTGGGAGAATCTGAAACCAACTCGACAACTCTCTCAAAGCCGATTGAGACTCCGACGGCAGCAACGTCGGTTCCGAGCCACTTTCCAACCATTCCGTCATAACGACCTCCGCCGCCGATTGACGAACCCGAAGCTGGATGTTCAATTTCAAAAATAGATCCGGTGTAATAACCCATGCCGCGAACAAGTGTTGGATCAAACCTAAGTTTGCCGGGGTGCAATTTTTCTACGGCTTCAAAAATTTCATTGAGTTCAGTGGGAACTTGGGAGTCGATTGACAAAGATGAAAGCCAGCTGGATGTTGCATCAGCGATTTTCTCCCCGAAGCGCTCTTTCATTTCTAGTGCGACTCCCTCAGGGCCGACCTTGTCAAGCTTGTCGATTGTGATCATCGCCTTGCCGAAGTCAGCTGGTGCAACACCCAAAGATGCAATAGAACGCGATAGTAATTCACGGTGATTGATTCGAATCTTTGCGTCTTTGATTCCAATAGCAGACAACGCATTTAGACTGGCGTTTAGAATTTCAATCTCGGCAAAGTTTGAGTCATCGCCAATGATGTCAATATCACACTGAACGAATTGACGATACCGACCCTTTTGAGGTCGTTCTGCCCTCCACACCGGTCCAGTCTGAATAGCCTTGAAAACCTTCGGGAGCTTTGCGTGATTGGTTGCGTAGTAGCGAGTTAGAGGAACGGTGAGATCGTATCTAAGACCTAGGTCCGAGAGGTCATCGACATTTTTGCCGAGGGCTTGGTCAAGTTCTTCGCCGCGCTTTAGGATGTGGAAGGCAAGTTTCTCGTTATCCCCACCGTCTCCTGAGCTGAGGCGCTCAATTGCTTCAAGAGCAGGAGTTTCTATTTCTTGAAAGCCATGGGAGGCATAAGATCCAACAATCTTGGAGAGTAAATCATTTCGCACGGTCTTTTCTGTTGGGAGAAAATCCCTCATGCCCCGAGGTGGATTGATTTGCGATGCCATGGTTCCAAGTCTGGCAGACCAGGGCTAAAAAGCCTGGATACTTCTGGGTTTGTTGGCCTAAGCCTGGCCCACTACTCCAGCGTCAAATTCATCATTGAGTTCGAAGGCTCTGATCTCAACTTGAAGTTCTCGAATCGTTTCCCTTAAAGCGCGCTCAGCATCCAAGCCCTGATGCTTAGCCGACAAAACTAATGCGAGTAGCAATCCCCCGAGTTGATCTTCGTCTTCTAAAGCAAACGCCGGTGTTGCTTCAGTTTCCAAGACACCAAGTTTTTGGGCCTTACCAATTACTTTGTCGGCAAGTAGGAGCGCTGGAAGTGAATTAGGAATTCCATCCAGCACACTTTGGCGTTCAGGCTTTTCCTTCATCTTGTGAGCGTCCCAGCTTCTCATAACATCATCGCCTGTTTCCGCTTTGTACTTCTCTAGCTCTTCGGCTGTTCCAAAAACGTGAGGGTGTCTACCTTTCATCTTTGCAATCGAAAGCTCGGCAACATCCTGAATACTAAATGGTTCCCCGAGGGAACCCGACTCAGCAAGGTCCGAGTGAAAGACAACATGATAGAAAACATCGCCAAGCTCTTCAAGGATTTGCTGACGGTCATTTGACTCAATCGCATCAATTAGCTCATAGGTTTCTTCAATGAGGTATTTAGCCAATGACTGGTGAGTTTGCTCTCCATCCCAAGGGCACCCACCTGGGGCCCTAAGTTGCCTCGCAGTTTGAATGAGCTCATCAATTTTTTTCATTTACTTGTCTTCCCGTTGAAGGTTTGCGATTACATCAAAAACTTCCCTGGCGAAGGAGATCAGTTCTTGGCCCGAAACCACATCGCCATCAGCAGATTTCGGAATTGGCAACTGCAGAGAATTTGCCGATTGCAAATACTTTAGCCCGACATATGCTCTGCTGAGTTTGACCTGCTCGGACTCAGAAAGCTCCACCGGCTGAATTCTTGCCACTGCCGTCAGGAAGTTCACATCCTTTAGTCCCACTCGATTAGCGATCTGTCTAAGCTCAGTGACTTCAATTAGGTTTTGCACTTGCTCGGGAGCTTTACCGTAGCGATCTTCCAGCTCGGCAAGGATGCCATCCAGAGTTGCTCTGGTGCTAGTTTCTCCAGAGGCTGCGCTGAGCTTGTGGTAAGCCTCGAGCCTGAGTCGCTCAGAATCCAAATAAGTGTCAGGGATGTGGGCATCAATTGGTATTTCAAGTTTGAGTTCTGCCGGCGAATCCAGCTTGATGCCCTTGAATTCGGATACGGCCTCGCCAATCATGCGAAGGTATAGATCAAAGCCCACTCCAGCGATGTGGCCTGACTGCTCGCCACCGAGCATGTTTCCCGCACCTCGAATTTCTAGATCCTTGAGGGCAACTTGAATGCCCGCACCAAGTTCATTATTTTGAGCAATAGTTGCCAGTCGATCGTGAGAAGTCTCACTAAGTGGCTTAGAAGGGTCATAGAAAAAGTATGCGTAGGCACGCTCTCTACTTCTGCCCACTCTGCCCCGAATTTGGTGCAGCTGTGAAAGGCCGAAATGTTCGGCTCTATCAATAATCAACGTGTTGGCGTTTGGAATGTCAATTCCGGTTTCAATAATTGTGGTGGATACCAAAACATCAAACTTCTTTTCCCAGAAGTCAACAACCACTTGCTCTAGAGCCGCCTCCGGCATTTGCCCGTGTGCCACAGCAATGCGAGCTTCAGGAACCAGCTTTGCAAGATCATTCGCGGTTTTCTCAATGGTGGCCACTCGGTTGTGGACGAAGAAGATTTGTCCCTCTCTAATCAGCTCACGTCTAATCGCAGCCGCTACCTGCTTCTCGCTGTAGCCACCGATGAAGGTAAGAATTGGATGCCTGTCTTCTGGAGGTGTGGCAAGCGTTGACATTTCACGAATACCAGTGATTGCCATCTCTAGAGTTCTTGGAATTGGTGTGGCGCTCATTGCCAATATGTCAACGTTGGTTTTGATAGCTTTGAGCTTTTCTTTGTGCTCTACCCCGAAGCGCTGTTCCTCATCAATTATGATGAGCCCAAGATTTCGGAATTTGACGCTGTCTGAGAGCAGGCGGTGAGTTCCAATGACCAAATCGACTTCTCCGGTTGCCAAACCGGCAATTGTTTCCTTGACTTCTTTAGCGCTCTGAAATCTTGACAATGACTTCACGTTCACTGGGAATCCAGCGAATCGCTCAAGGAAAGTGTCGGTGTGCTGTCTCACCAGCAAAGTCGTGGGTACGAGCATGGCCACCTGCTTGCCGTCTTGGATGGCCTTGAAAGCAGCGCGCACCGCAACTTCGGTTTTGCCGTAACCGACATCCCCTGCCAGAAGCCGATCCATTGGGACCGGCTTTTCCATATCTCTTTTGACTTCGTCAATAGTTGTTAGCTGGTCAGGGGTTTCCTGGAACTGAAAGGCTTCTTCGAGCTCGTGCTGCCAAGGAGTATCGGACGCGAAGGCATATCCCTTGGAGTTGATTCGAGCTGAATAGAGCTTGACTAGGTCAATCGCAATCTTGCGAACAGCCTTTCGCGCGTTGCCCTTGGCTCTTGCCCAATCAGAACCTCCGAGCTTAGAAATCACAGGCGATTCCCCGCCCACGTAGCGAGTAAGCATGTCGAGTTGATCGGTTGGAACAAACAAGGTGTCTTCTGGGTAGCCACGCTTTGGAGGCGCGTACTCAATCAACAGATACTCCCGCTGGTGCTGTCTTGATCCAATGCCGCTGGTTCTTTGAACCAGCTCCTTGAATCTTCCGATCCCGTGAATTTCGTGAACGACAAAATCCCCAGACTTTAAAGTAAGTGGGTCAACCGCAGCCCCGCGTTTGACAGCCAATTTTCTAACCTGCGGTGAGGCATAGCTGCTCTTCGAGTAGTACTCGGTGTTGGTTAGAAACGTAAGTTTTGAGCTTTCGGAAACGAAACCTTTTTTGATTGGGGCCTGTATGACATAGATGGTCTTTGGTTTTGGGTCAATGGGAAACTCGTCCACCAGATCTGCTTGAAGTTTTCCATGGATGAAAACCTCACGAAGGCGCTCCGCAGTTCCGTGGCCTTGGGCAGATATAGCCACAAGGTGACCTTGGTCAATTTGGGTTGCAACCCATTCCAGAGCTGTTGCATCCACGCCCTTAAAGTTTGGAACTTCAAGTATTCCTAGATTTACAACATCTTCGCTGTCTTGCCCAAACGGCGACAGTGTAACAAGCTGAAAGTTTGCCATCTTCTGACTGAAAGAAGCAAAATCAATAAAGCCACCACCTGATAAATCAATTGGAGCTGATGCTCCATCTATCGCTGCATCCCAGGCTGCGTGCAAAAACTCCTCGTTCGTTTCAACCAGACTTGCAGCCCTTGCGGCGGCTTTTTCTGGGGATAACAGCACAACTGTCACGTTCTTTGGCAGGTAATCAAAGATGGAAACCATCCCATCGGCAAGAGCTGGAGAAAGAGACTCCATTCCCTCGACTGGCATGCCAAGCGAGATCTTCTCGAGCATGGCTGAAAGGTTTGGGAACTCATGCATCATCTCCCTTGCCCTTGAAGCCACCGCAGGCGTGATGATCAATTCTCTGGCGGGATAAAGAGTTAATGTTTCGAGCTTCGTGGTTGACGAGCGCTGATCGGACACAGAGAATTCACGAATCTCTTCAAGTTCATCTCCAAAAAATTCCAGCCGCACCGCATGTTCTGCGGTGGTGGGGAAAATATCAAGAATTCCTCCACGCACGGCAAACTCCCCTCGGCGTGAAACCATGTCGACTCGCTGATAGGCCTGCTCAACAAGCTTTAGCGATAATTCAGGAAGTAGGTAGTCCTTGCCTTGAACTAGCGACAACGGAGGGAACTTCTCTAGGCCAGCAACGATAGGTTGCAAGGCCGCACGAATGGAAATCAGAACATAAACCTGGTGAGCCGGTGATACTGCGGACAGCTCGTGAAGCCGGGCCAAAGTTTGATATCTCCGACCCACCGTTTCAGCACTTGGACTAAGTCGCTCGTGTGGCAGTGTTTCCCAAGATGGAAACAGCAGAATCTCGGCTTCGGGATCTAAGTAGGCAAGCTCCTGCTCAATGTCTTCGGCTTCTCGTCCAGTTGAAGCAACGATGAGTTGAATTGGGGGCTTATCGCCCTTGAGCTCAGAAAAGAGTGTGATCAGAAAAGAACTTGCACTTTGAGGTGCAACGAGGGAAATCCTTGATTTTTCAAGGTTTGACTGAAGTTTTGCAAACGGGTAGCCCTGGCCCAGGCGCGCGAGTGCCCCGTGCTTTTTCACAAGCTCAAGTCTAAGCAGTACCGCTCTCGCCTGGTGCGTGGAATTTTGCCTGAGCGGCCACGATGCCATTGCGCGCCATTTCTTCAAGCGCGTCAGCTGCTATCTCCAGAGTCACAGCCAGCTCAGTTTTTTCTGAATTCGAGAAATTCTTCAATACATAATCGGCTGCATCCGCCGATCCAGGTGGTCTTCCAATTCCCAGGCGGATCCGAGCAAAATCATTACTGTCAATTGCTGAGATTATGTCGCGGGTTCCGTTGTGCCCACCGTGTCCGCCGCCCTGCTTCAATCTGAAAGTAGCTGGCGGTATGTCTAGTTCATCGTGGGCGACAATCAAAGACTCAGGATCTATTTTGTAAAAGTTCATAAGCGAGGAAGTTGGGCCACCAGAAAGATTCATGAAGGATAGGGGCTTGGCCAGAATTAGCTTTGGCCCTCCAATAATCTTTATCTCGGCCACCAATGCATTTGACTTGTGGGCCTTGAAGGTTTCGCCAAATCTGGCCGCAACAACATCGAGCAGCATCTGCCCAACGTTGTGACGGTTAAGTGCGTAGTTGGGCCCGGGGTTGCCGAGCCCAACTACTAAAAAGGTATTAGTCAGCTTTGGCGTCCGGAGCCTTAGCTGCCTCAGGAGCAGCCTCAGCCACAACTGCAGCTGGTTCCTCGTTCTTGCCAGCTGCGGTGATTACAACCGAAGCAATTAGTTCATCTGGCTTTAGTTCCAGCTTGGCCCCAGCAGGGATGACGATATCCTTGGCGAGCAAGTGGAAACCAGCGCCTTCCTTGTTGAACACTGCCTCAACGTATTCCGGAATAGTGGTTGCATCCACTTCTAGCTTTAGAGTCTTGTGCTCGAGATCGATTGTTGTTCCTGATAGTGACTCGCCAACAACGTGAACTGGAACTTCAACGTGTACGCGCTCACCCTTCTTGATCTCGATTAGGTCAACGTGCTCAATCACCTGTGTGACAACATCCTTGGTTGCGGATTTTACGAGTACCAGCTGAGCTGAGCCTGCGATGTCTAAATCGATTAGAGCGTTCTTGTGACGAAGCACAAGAGCAACCTCATGAGCTGGAAGTGTGATATGCCTTGGCTCTGAGCCGTGGCCGTAGATAACCGCTGGAGTCTTTCCGGCGGCGCGGAATTTACGCGCTGCACCCTTGCCAAAGCTGGTTCTAACTTCAGCAACTAGTTTGTTTTCTGACATTTATATTCCCTTTACTAGATAGCAAGCCCGAGATGAACTTGATAATTCTTTTTTCTACTCAAGCGTTGAACGCGAGGATCTGGGAACTGGTCCGAAGAAACCCCGTCGATAACGGCTCCCGTAAAGAAGCCCTCGCCGTTGTTATTTGCAAGCCTACCGCTAGCTAGCTAGCGGAATCAAACCCTAGGACTGGCCAGGGAACAAGGAGGTGACTGAGTCGTCGCCAAAGACCGCCTTGATTGCCTTTGCAATCAGTGGGGCAATGGACAAGACGGTCAACTTATCGAACTCTTTGTCTGGGGTGATCGGCAAGGTATTGGTTACAACCACTGCGTCCACCGAGGCATCGGAAAGGCGCTCAACAGCTGGGTCTGACAAGACCGCGTGGGTGGCTGCGACAATAACGCGCTTGGCCCCGTTGTCCTTTAGGGCTTTAGCGGCAGCAACGATTGTTCCTCCGGTGTCAATCATGTCGTCAACAAGCACGCAGGTGCGGCCCTCAACTTCACCAAC
>Ga0315908_10000777_pt1 | contig 24949 bp, 19 predicted proteins | sample LakEriMetagenome_12_FD_203520 | JGI IMG/M metagenome (GOLD analysis project Ga0315908, IMG submission 203520) | Freshwater fungal communities from buoy surface, Lake Erie, Ohio, United States - Buoy 4 MA124 | ecosystem: Environmental > Aquatic > Freshwater > Lake > Lake biofilm | place: USA...
TCTTGCCGAGGCGCATGGGCTGGAAGCCCATAAATGAATCTGGAGTTATCAACGGGCTCAACCTGCCGCAAGAGCCCGATTTATCAAGGCTGGAGGCTTCCGGAGGCGAGTCCTTTGACACGCCGACCTCCTGCATGCATGACAAGCGCAGGACAAAACCGACCCGGAGCGGCCGATCCGGTGGAGGACCGGTCACCGTGGTGAAGCAGGGCTCGGCGGCGGTCCCCATCTACCAGAGTGACTGCCGCGGCAGCACCCGCTTCACCCTCGCCTTCTACCACAACGGTCGCCGGTTGCGCCGCAGCTTCGGATCGCTCGTCAAGGCGAAGGAGGAAGCGAGAATCGTCGCCCTGAAGATCCAGCGCGGCATGTCCGACGACAACGACCTGCGTCCCGGGGACAGGGCGTGCTTCCGCGCGGCCCTAGACCTGCTGGCCCCGCTGAGACTGCCGCTTATCGGCGTCATCGAGGAATATGTGGAATGCCGCCGCCAACTGGGCGGCACGCCCCTTCTGCTCGCGATTGGAGAGTATCAGTCAAGGATCCGCGGCTTCGAGGCGGGCGTCACCGTCGGGCAGGTCGTTGAGGAGCTGATCGCCCTGAAGCAACAGGACCGGCTCAGCAAGGCACATCTTGACGGACTGCGCCTGACCTGCCGCGAGTTCGCTCGCGTTTTCCCAGGGGAGATCAGCCGGATCGGAGCCATCCAGATCGAGGCATGGATCCGGCGGGGCGACCATGCGGCGAGAACGCGGAACAATTGGCTGAAGCAGATCAAGTATCTCTTCCAATTTGCGAAACGGCGCGGCTACCTCCCGAAAACCGAGTCCACCGCGGCCGACGGCCTCAAGCCGATGAAACTGCCCGACTCCGAGGTGGGCATCTTCACGCCCGATCAGATGCATCGACTTTTGCATGCCGCAACCCCGGAAATGGTCCCCTTCATTGCGATCGGGGGCTTTGCCGGGCTGAGGGTCGCCGAGATCCGTCGGCTCGGCTGGAGTGCCGTCAGTCTGGAGCGCCGCCTGATCGAGTTGAGGGCGGGCCAGGCAAAGACCGCATCGCGTCGCCTCGTCCCCATCAGCGACAATCTCGCCGCCTGGCTTTCGCAGGCGGACCAAAAGACGAGCCTGAACCTTTCGCTGGGGAAGATCGCGCGAATCCATCGACTGGCGGAAACCCTCGGCATCCCGTGGCCGCCCAACGGCCTCCGCCATTCCTACATCAGCTACCGGATCGCGGAGGTGAAGAACGCCGCTCAGGTGGCGCTAGAGGCGGGTAATTCGCCGACAATCATCTTCAAGCATTACCGTGAACTGGTGACCGAGGAAGATGCCCGGGCGTGGTTTGGCATCTACCCGGCTGGCAGCGTTGACAGCGGAGACGGTGCGTCATGAATCCATCTCCTGATCCCATTTTCGTCAAAAAGGCCGAAGCAGCCAAGGCCCTTGGTGTAAGCACTCGAACTCTCGACAACTGGGTGGCCCGCCGCATGATCCCGTATGTGGCAGTCAGTCCCCGGATGCAGCTCTTCGATTTGGCGGAGGTGAAAAAGGCATTGCGGGAAAAATTCGAGGTCAGCGCGGCGACTCGCTGAAGGAACCACTTTGTTGCGCAACAAACGGGGATCGCGTTCCAGGCACAGGCACCCTCGAACACCCTCCTTTCTTTGCGACTCACGCGGCCGCTTGCCGGACAATGGTGGAGTCACTTTGGTAAACCAAAATGGTGATGCAAACGGATGGACCCTCGAAACCACGGTGACGAGGCTCCTTCCATGGAAGCCAATGAACAAACCTATCTCCTCCCCAACGATCCCATGAATCTTCGCACCAAACGCGGCTACCAGTTCAGCGAGGTGTCCAGCGCGATGCAGAAAGCCATCCGCCGGGCCGACGCCAAACTCGCCGGTTACTGGGCACTGGAACTCTGGGAGAGCGGCTTCGGCAAGTATTGCTGGAAGCGGCTCCTCACCGTGAGCGCGGAGGACTGCTGGGGCATCCTCACTGCGGAAGTGAAGGCGCTCCATGACGCCTACCTTGTTGTGAACGAGGGCCTGCCCGCCAAGCAGCACCGGGGGCGCATCTTTATCTCCAAAGCGGTGATCCTGCTGTGTCTTTCCAAGAAGAGTCGTGACCCTGACCACTTGCAGAACTTCGTCTACGACCAGATGGCGGGACTCGATCCCGAGGAGTTGGCCGGAGAACTTCGCGAGGCTGAGGACTACGTGCCCATTCCCGCCTACGCCTACGACTGCCACACGCGGGAGGGACGGAAGCGGGGCAAGACGAAGAAGGACTTTTTCAAGGCCGAGCAGGAGGCGCTGGAGCCCTTCCAGCCGGGGCTGTTCGATGACGTGATCTGAGGCCAAGTCGAGGCGGCGTCGATCGCTTTCATGCCAACTTGAGTTCGCCGCGTGAAATGGTGCTCGCGCGGGGTCGGACTATATCCATACCAGTCGTGGGCGGCGTGCCTGTAAAACGCTTCCCATGCCCATCCGGAAGGCATCGGTGACGCGCTCTTCGCCGTGTCAGGGCACCTCGGCAAAAATGGTGGCCGCTTCGGCTGGTGAGCACCCATGGGCGACCCGTGCCGGGCTGATCCCACGCGCGGCAGCATCACGTCGTCACAACGGCGCGACACCACGCGGGACGGGCAAGAGGCTTTTTGGGTCAAGGACATCCTAACCCATTGAACCTCATGAAACTGAAGAAGTGCCAAGATTACCTCGCCAGCCAGATCCGCTGGGGGATTGAACTGGAAACCCGCATCCCCACCACCGCCGGCGTCCAGGTCGGCAACTACCACGGCGGTCAGGCGGTCCACGTCGGCATCCACGCCGAGACCACCCTGCCGCTGAACGCTCCCTCCTTCCAAGGGAGCCGATGGAAAGCCGAACGTGACGGCTCCATCCGCTGCGACGCGGGCCAGATGCCCTGCGAATTCGTGTCCCCGATCCTCCACGGAGACGAGGGCGTCGAAAACCTCCTGCGCTTCGTGGATTTCACCCATGCCATCGGAGCCACGGTGAACGACTCCTGCGGCTGCCACATCACCGTGGGCATCGAGAGCGTGATCGGCACGGACGATCCGAGGGCGGTGAGCGAGTTCATCCGCAAACTCGCCCACATCAGCCGCTGGCACGCCCGCAGCCTCTATGGCCAGACCGGGGCCGGACGCCATCTGAACCACTACAGCCACCCGCTCTTAGAGGACACGGGTTCAAAGATGCGCCGCCTCGTCACCACCGAGGAAGAGCGGGTCAAAGCCGAGTGCGCCGAGCAGTGCGGGCGCGGCATGGTGAACTTCCGCAAGGCCTTCAAGCGCGACGCCAACGGACGCTACGTCGGAGTGGTGGAGTTCCGCGTCTTCGCCGGAACGCTCAACGCGAAGAAGATCCTCCATCACCTTGGCACGGTCCTCGGGCTTTGCCGCCGCGCCCACGAGGTCCGCGTCCTCGGCGGGTTCACGAAGAACAAGGCGCAGATCAAGCGCACCGCCACCGCCGCCTCTGCCCTGCGCTACCTCCACGATTACCTCGGCTGGGCCGGGTCCAAGCGCCCCGTCGCCCTCGGCCTCTTCGGTCCCCTGCACGCCGAGTTCTCAACCATGCGCAAGGAAGCGCAGCGCCTCTGCAAGCGCTTCGACGAGCGCTACCCCGACGCCTCCCTCTGAGGGCGGCGGGACTGATCCTTTTCCTCTCCCACTGAAACCTAGAACCCTGATCCCTGAACCCTAACTAAACCAGAATACCATGTGTGTGATCCTTGTGTGCCCCGATGAAACCGTGCGCCCCGAGCGGGACGTGCTCGATGCCTGCCATGCCGCCAACCCGCACGGAGCGGGAGTGGCGTGGCGGGAAGGCGGACGTGTCCGCTGGATGAAGAACCTCGAACCCGACGACCTTGAGGCGCTCCTGCCAGAGCTGCCCGATGAGATCGTGATCCACTTCCGCTGGGCCAGTGTGGGAGGGGTGGACGCGGACCTCTGCCACCCGTTCCCGGTGACCCGCAAAGCCGAGACCGATCTTTTCGGGACGGCCGATGCGGTGCTCTTCCAGAACGGGACGTGGAGTGCCTATGACGTGGCCCTGCGTCGCCTCACTACCGAACGCGGCAAGCGGATTCCGCGCGGTCCGATGAGCGACACCCGTGCCGCCGCCCTCTGTGCCCATGTCCACGGTCGGCGCGTCCTTTCCAAGCTGCCCGGCCGGTGGGTGTGGATGGATGGCAAGCAGACCCGCCTCTACGGCGACTGGGAGAAACACCGGGGGATGCTGGCGAGCAACCTCCACTTCGTTCGGCGGATTGTCAGGGTCTCGGGGCGTGACCGATCGGATGCCGACGAATCCCCGACCGACCTGTGCCAGCCGGACCTGTGGTCCTGCGAGCGTCCCCAAAATGGTGCCCCAAACGGTGCGACACCATGCGCCACGGCTTCGAGTCTCTTTTCCTGAACCCTAACCGAACACTGAAAAACCATGAAACTGTTCAAGATCATTGCCAGCCAAGGCGGTCGCGTCATCTTCGATGACTGCCTTGAAGCCCCCACCCCGCGAGAAGCCCGCAACCAGATGCGGGCGCTCCTCGGAATGCGCTCCCTTACCGGAGTGGTCTATTCGATCACGGAAATCCCCGTGGAACTGATCGGCCAGATTGCCGAGAGCAAGGTGGCGGACGCGCTCCGGCGTTTCGGGGAAGGCACCCCGCCGCCGAGCCTTGAGGAAACCATCCGCGTGGCCGCTGCCGAGGAAGTGCGGCGGCAGTTGGGCGAACTGAGGGCGGAGGTCATTGTCGCGGCCCCGCGTTCAAGCGAAGCCAACGGCCATCCCGCCCGCTTCGACCCCTTCCATGACGAAGCCCCCGCGTCGCTCAGTGATGAGGAACTCGCCCGCGTGCGGGTTCATGCCCAGCGCCAGCTCAACGGGATCCGCAGCCGGTTGAACGGAACCACGGCTCCGAACGAGAACGTGGTGGAGCGGGTCCAGTCCAACGCGGAAGAGCGCAGACGCAGCCGGCCGCGAGAGCGACCGGCCACGACCACGGACGGACGGGTCATTGATTGGAAATCGGTCAAGAAGCTCTACCTGCGAAACCGCAGCCACAAGCAGACCGCCGCCGCCTTCGACCTGTCCGTGAACACGGTGAAGGCGCGCGCCAGAAAGGAGGGCTGGGCACAATGAACCTGATCAGCCGCATCGAGATCACCCGATACGGAAACCGAAACTGGGCCGTGTGGCTCGATGGCGAGCTGCTCGCGGTCACGGTTTACAAGAAGGGAGCCCAGGCCGTCGCCCACGCTCTCATTCGCATTTCCACGTCAGCCGGAAAGGAGGTCCACCATGTCATCCTTGCCGCGTGACTCCGCTCTTCTCGTGTCTCCCATGAACTGGAAACCGCTCGGGCCGGAAGACCTGATCGGCCAGGCCTCGCGGGTGGCGAAGGCGCAGGTGACCAAGGCCCGTCGCCTCGCCTCGGGGGATCGCCCGAGCGCTTCCATGAAGCTGCTTCTCTACGGCCCGCCGGGGGTGGGCAAGACCAGCGTCGTCGAGATGGTCGCCCGCGAACTGACCGGCTCGGCCCTCGCGGTTGAGGACTTCAACGGGCGGGAGGTCACGGTGGAAGTCGTGCGCGAATGGATGCGAAGCCTCGCCTACGGGAGCCTCTTCAGCCGGTGGAGCGTGCGGATCGTGAACGAACTGGATCGCTGTTCGCGCGAGGCGCAGGACCTGCTCCTGACCTACCTCGACCGTCTCCCGCCGGGGAGGGCGCTCTTGGGCACCAGCAACCTCCAGTTGGACCTGCTCACCGAGCGCTTCCAGACCCGCTTCCAGGCCGTGAAGCTCCTGCCGCCGGAGACCGAGGAGCTGGCCGATTTCCTCATCGCGCATTGGCCCGTGCCGAGACAGACCGCCCTCCAGATCGCGGTCGGCAGTGGTGGCTGTGTCAGGGCCGCGCTTGCCGACCTCGAATCGTGGCTGGATTGCCGACCATGAACCATCCCATACCCAACGACCCATGAACTCCATTACCCGCTATGCCATCCGCCTTCCCGACGGGCGCTGCCTCGGTCGCTACACGATCACCGGCAACATCGTGCCCGTGCCGCCCGTGTTCGCCCACACCTTCGACGACCTCGAAGCAGCGAATGCCCATCTCGAGCACGCCCGCACCGCGTTGGGCTTTCCCGATGCGGAACTGGTCCCTCTCGCGCAATGCCTTCCTCCCAAACCCGGAACCCCACCGGAAACCAAACCAGAACCCAAAAGCAAACCATGAGCAAACCCACGAACAAAACCAACGAGATCAAAACTCTGATCGTGACCGAAACCGTAAGCTACGAATTCACCGTGCCCGCCTCCATGGGGGAGGACGAAGACTCGCTCAAGCACTTCTTTGCGAGCCATCCCGACCCGTGGAGGGACGCGGATTTCGCGGCGGTGACGGAGCGCGAGTTCGAGGTCTGCGACTTGCGGGCCAGTCACGGCAGCATTCCGGACCCGAAAACGGCGCGACCCCTCGCGGCACGGTGAAGAGGCTTCGGGGTGAACGAGCACTCCAATCCTATCACCCCGATGAAGAACAGACGGACCTACCTTCCCGAACCCGACCTCAATCTCGCCGCCTCCGACGACCTCGCCGCGATGCGCCTGATGGCGCGATGCCTCGCGGAGGCGGCGAAGCTGGAGCGGTCCGCCCGGACTGGGTGGCAGGCTCGCCCACTGCGCGCCAAGCTGATGGACAACCTCCCGCCCGACGCCTTCGCTAAGTGGACGGAGGCGGAGCTGGCGCAACTCGATGCCCACGACCGGGGCGACGAACTCGCGCTGGACCGTTTGCCGCCGGTTAAGAGCCGGGCGGCCCGGCGTGTTGCTGCGATCCGCTGCTGAGACGCGCGGCAGCATTCCGGACCCACTAACGGCGCGACAACGCCAGCCTCGGTGACGAGGCAGGAGGGTTCCCCGAAGGACCGGGGACGAAACCTGAACCCGAACCTCATCAAAGCCATGCCTGAATCATCCATCCAAGAACTCGACGAACTTCCACCCGACGCGGCCGTCGCCGCCGACCATCGCAACCCGCGCCGCCGCAACCGCGAGGCCCAGCAGGAGGACGAACCCGAAGTGGGTGTCCTCGTCCAGCCAGGGCCGCGCCACGAACTCGGCGGTCTGATCCTCCATCGCGGAGTGAAGCAGCAAATCTTCGACGGCCTCCGTGCCATTCAGATCCGCGACCAGTTGGAGGAGGTCTGGAGCATCAGCCGCCTCCAGCCACAGCAGGGGCGCTGCATCCTTAACTTCTACGGGCCGCCTGGAACCGGGAAGACGCGAGCTGCCCAGGGCGTGGCGCATCGGCTCGGCCAACCGCTCTATCAGGTGGACTATAGCGCGGTGATCTCGAAGTATCTGGGCGACACCGCGAAGCACATCAAGCTGGCGTTCGAGCGTGCCACTCATCACGGCGCGGTCCTCTTCCTCGACGAGGCCGACAGCCTGCTCTCCAAACGGGTCAGCCTCGACGAATCTTGCGCGACCTCGATCAACCAGAACCGCAATACCCTGATGCAGGAACTCGACCGCTTCGAGGGAGTGGTGGTCATGACCACGAACCTCTTCGGCAATTACGACGACGCCCTGCTGCGGCGGGTGCAGCGGCACATCGAGTTCCGCCTTCCCGACGCTTCCATGCGCCGGGAGCTCCTCGCCCTCCATCTTCCCAACCCCGAGCGGGTGAAGGCCAATCTGCGCAATCTCGCGGAACAAAGCCGGGGTTTGAGCGGCGGGGACATCCTCAACATCTGCCTGAACGCCATCCACGCCGGGAGCCGCGATCCTGATCCGGCGAAGTGGGCGGTGACGGAGGAGATGCTGCTCCGTGAGATCCGGCGCACCAAGGCGGCGAAGGAGAAGCATTCGGGGCGACGGGGAGGAGGGCGAAGGATTGGGTTTACGGCTTGACGGATTGCAGTTTCGTTGCCTTGGCTCTTTTCGGGCGAAGGCCCGGGGTCGGTGGGGGGCGAGGCCGCCTTGAGATTGGGCGTCGAAACGCTGTGAAGATAGAAATTTCATTGCCGGGATCATCCCGGACTCTGACGGCGGAGGAGTTTCAATCCTTGGCTGATGTCCCTCCGGAGGTCGTGTGGTTCGCAAATATCGAGAACCCGAATACTCGGCGTGCCTACCAAGGCGGTGTTCGCGATTTCATGGTCTTCTGCGGGATTCGCGGTCCCGAGGAGTTCCGGATGGTAAAACGAGCGCATCTGATTGCTTGGCGGAAGGACCTCGAAGCCAGAGCGCTCGAAGCAGCGACGGTCCGCCGAAAGCTTTCGGCCATAGCGTCGTTGTTATTTCTTGTGTGAGAGCAATGCAGTTCCCTTCAACCCGGCGGACGGTGTGAAACGTCCGAACCTGGGGGCGAACGAAGGTAAGTCTCCGGCGCTTGGGGACGAAGAGGTGAAGGCGATTTTGGAAGCGCCTGCTCCGAATTCTCTCAAGGGCCTTCGTGATCGGGCGATTCTCTCAACGCTTCTTTTCCACGGGCTGCGGCGGTCGGAAGTGGGCTCGTTGACGGTCGGTGACATTCAATCTCGACGCTGTGTGATGCACTTCAAGATTCATGGAAAAGGAGGGAAGATCCGTTTCGTCCCGGTGCATCCGCACTCGATGCAGCGAATCAGCGAATACTTGGATCGCTCGGGGCATGGCGAGGCAGTCTCCTCTCCCCTCTTTCGTCCTGTGAAAAACAGCCTTGGATCCCTTGAAGGATTTCTCACGGGGCACGGGATTTACGTAAACGTCACGCGCAGCGCCGTTGAAGATCGCTCGCCTTGGCGCGTAGGCGGTCTTTCTTTTCGGGTATGTCCGCCTGGCGGGCGGCGGCCCAAGCTGTGGGTGTCAGGCACGCATAGTCCTTCGCGGCCATCTGCGGCATGCGCGTGAAGACGTCCCGAAGGTATGCGAACGGGTCGATCCCGCGGCGGCGGCAGGCTTCGATGACGGTGAAGACGATTGCGCTGCGCTCACCGGCCTCGGCATCCCCGATGAAGAGCCAGTTCTTCTTGCCCACCGCGGTGGGGCGGATCGCGTTCTCGATCTCGTTGTTGTCGATCTCGACGCGTCCGTCTTCGAGATAAACGCGGAGGCCATCCCACAAGTTCAGCGTGTAGTTGACGGCCGCGCCCATCACGCTCTGTGGCAGATGGCGGCGACGCTTTTTCCAGTGGGTCAGGATCGCTCCAATGCGATCGATGATGGGCCGGCTCTCGGCTTGGCGGGTTGTGGCACGCAGCTTGGCGCTCGCACCGCGGCGGCGCAGCCTTGCTTCGATGGTGTAGAGATGGGCGATGCGCCGAACCATGAGCAGTGCGTCGGCCCGGTGCGCGCCAGTCTGGCTCGCATTCACGAAACCGCGCCGCACGTGAGCCCAGCAGGCCGCCAGCACGAGGGGTTGTCCGCGCCGTTTCGCAAAGGCGGGATAGGCGATATAGCCATCGCATTGGATGATGCCGCTGAAGTCCACCGGGACGATCTTTTCCAAGACCGTCGCCGCTCGCGTCGTCGCCCAGTGGAACGCCGCGTCGCCCCCGGGCCGCTTGACCACCCAGAGGAAGCCGTTCTGCGCCCGGCCGCTGCCGGGCAACAGATATTGGACCGCCGTCTCGTCGAACTGCGCATAATCATCGTCGAGGATGCCGCCGAGGATGAGTTGGTAGAGGGGTCTCAGCCATTCGGCCGAAAGACCCACCCACCGGGACATGTCCTGTCGCGTCAGATCGATGCCGTGCCGCCATCGGGCGATCTGCTCCTGTCGGTAGAGCGGCAGGTGGTCGCAATACTTCGCCGTGAGGATGGACGCCAGAAGGCCGGGACCGGCCTTGCTGCGCTCCAGCATCGTCGGGAGCTCCGCGATGACCGGCGGGCGGTGCGGCTCGTCGCGCCGAACATAGCGGCGACGGACGATCCTGCGGCACACGTAGCGCGGTGGTTCGTAGTCGAGCTGCCGGGTGACCTGCTCGTCGATCTGCCGCCACGCTTCGGGTTCAGCACGCACTTCCTCTGGATCGAGGACGATTTCCACCGAAGGCAGCGAGTCGAGGAGCGCATCGGTGATGCCTCCCTTGGATTTGCGTTGGCGCGATGGCTTCGCCGGGCTGGTCGGGTCAGCCTCCAGGGCGCCGAGGGCGTCGCCGGAGGCTTCGGGCTTTTTTGCCTCCTCGCCCTCCAGGGCGAGCAGCAGCTGCCCGGTGTCGAGTTTTTCACTGCTCGCTCCGAAGACCCGCCGCACAAGCAGGTCGATCTTTTGGCGCAGCAGTTTGATCTCCTGCGCCTGCCTCGCATTCTCCTTTCGGAGCGCCTCGTTCTCTTCGGTAAGGCGAGCTTCCAATGGCGTCATCTCAGACATCGTGGCGTGGATTTTTTAACCACAACTTCCGCCCGTGTGCAAGTGATAGGATGACGGTGCTTTAACTTTCTCTCTGATACCACGGCCGCATCGTCGCGCGGTGCATGTCCACCCCGTCGGTGAGCAGGGAGAAGGCTTCCGCGGTGAGTCGCAGCTTGCTCGTCCCGGGCTCTGAGGCCCGCGGCCAGAAGAAGGTCCCACGCTCCAAACGTTTGGTCAGAAGCCAAAGGCCGCTTCCGTCGAAGTAGAGGATCTTCAGGCGCGTAGGCCTCCGGTTGGTGAAGACGAAGAGCGCGCCGCTGCGCACCTCCTCGCCGAGCCGCTCCTGAACCGCCGCGTGCAGGCCCTCGAAGCCCTTGCGCATGTCCATCGGCTCCAGGCAGACGAACACTTTCAAACTGCCGGCGAAGCTCAAGCATGGCGTCGCGGCGATGGCACTGAGCAACTGCACCGCAAGGCGCGCCTGTCCCGCATGGGGCAGCTCCATCGTCGCGCCGCCGGGGAAACGAATCAGGATCGACGTTTCGCCCGCAGGCTCCACGGTGGCTTCCAACCACGATGCCGAGGGGATCGGCGGCGAAGACATCCGAGACCGCCGCGTCGGCGGCAAGCTTCCATGCTTGCGACGCCAGGCCGCGAAGGTCTGATACTTCACCCCGGCAATCTCTGCGAACCGCGGTCCGGACAGGCCGCTGCGCTCAAACTCCCGCACCAACTCCACCTGACGATCCAACGGGACCAAAACGCGCCCGCCTGCATCGCTCTTCAAGATGATCGCTTCTTTGCTCATAGAGGCGATACCGGTCGAGCTATCGCCTCTATGACGCCATCAACTTCAAAAGGGGCCACGCGTGACGTTCACGGATTTACAAGGATGTGGTGAAGAAGTATGCGCTCCAGCTTGGGTTTGACCCGTCCTCGGTCTGCGTCCACGGACTCAGGGCCACCGCCGCGACAAACGCTCCTGATCATCAGGCTGACATCGCAAAGGTTCAGGAGTGGCTTGGACATGCGAGCATTTCCACCACTCGGCTTTACGACCGCCGGAAGATGAAGCCTGAGGACTCACCCACGTTCAAGGTGAGCTACTGATTCATCTCAACTGTTCTCGAAGTTTTTCCCGAGAGCGAGCTTTCGCTCTATCTGCGGGCCTTGAAGGTTAGCCCAATCTATCTCACTTCCAAGCCTCCTCGATGTCTGTGAGGGCGATTGTTGAGCCATGGAATTCACGTTCCGCTCGAACCAGCTCTGCATCGCGTGCAGCAGTCCAGATTGCCTGAAGTTCATGGTTATCGATCGCGTCCCTCCATCGATCCAGGGTGCGAAGTTCATGAGCTGGCGTCTTTTCGGACTGAAACGCACTTCGTGGCCCAAACGCCGAGACGATTCCCCGCTCAGCGTCAGCGAGCTCGCATCCGAGAATCCTGGAAATCTCGCGACGATAAACTGTGTCAATGTGCCAGCGATTGTAGCTGACGAAGATTGCCTTGGAACGCAGATCCCCGAGGATACAGGTTCGTCCGAGCGCTTCGTAAAGATAATCACGATAAGTTGTGATCGCGGCAGATACGATCTCTCCGAGAAATCCTTGTTTTGAGAACTCCTTTTGAAACGCAAGTCTATAACTGGCGGCGACGTTTAGCGCGTCTCTTAGGACGAAAACAATCTGTCTCGCCTCCTTGGCCTCAGGAAGGCATGCGATATTTGAAAGTGGCGCTCCTTCCACCGAGTATATTCGCTCAGACGTGAATCGTTCGTTTCCGGACACGGTAACTAGATCCCTCGGAAGGGCTTCGCCGATTTGCTTTGGAAGCAATCTTGAAGTCGGGACGGAACTCTTACAATAAGGAGGCGTTGAAAGATTTCGAGAGACACAGTCGTTGAGCCAAATCTGTCGCTTCGAAGGATCGAGGTTCATCATCCACTCTGTCACCGCATGATGGCCGGATCTCTTTGTGGCGACCACAAGATAGCGGACCGGAGAGTGACTGGCGCTTGCGATCTCATACAGGTCGCGAACTCGGGCCAGGACTGTCTCAACATGGGGTTGCCACGTGTCAAAGCACACCACCGGAACGTTCAAGGGATTCCATTGCGGATAGTAGTGGTGCCGGTGCTCGCCCATCCACGTGAGCGCCGGAAGTCCGCAGTGCATTGCGAAGTGGACCGGGCCGCTTGAGGGGCCAATGAGCATGCGGGCGGATCCGCAATGAGCCGCCAGCCGGTCGAGGGACAATCCGCGAAGGTCTTCAGTTCCTGAGATCTTGTGGGCTCCGTTCGGATCTCCGATACTCGCGACGCGTAGGTTGGCTGGAAGCGCCGCAATCAGCCTCTCCCAAGAGTTGACGGGCCAGTTTTTATGGTCTTGACCGCATTTGTTGGTCGCTCTCGCGTGGATGAGGATGTCAAAAGGCTCGGCAGGCCGTGGGACACCGCTGGAAAAGTCTCGAAACGTGGACTCGGATGCCGCAAGGGCACGGATCTTGTGAAACCGTCTCGGTTTGCCGAACGGGTTCATCCAAACGTCTCCTCGGCTCTCATCGAGTTGGTTCACCCAGGGCAGAGAGTCTTCTTGGTAACCCCGACACTCCGCTCCGCAGACGTGTTCCGTTGGAGGGTGAATGGGAACGAACCTGTCAGCGAAGTCCTCATATAGAAAAGCTCGACTTTCCCGGGAGGAAACAATGATTTCCCCCCATGGGTGACTTTTGGCGGCTGACCGGGCAACTCCCTGCCACTGAAGTAATTCGATTCCGAATTCACCCACCCAGGGGCCGATAAATAGTTTTGGAAGACTTTGATCGATGATTTTCCGAGAGGTCATTTTACTCACTATTGCGACTTATCATTGAAATATGCAAATGTCGTTGTTCGAAGAGGCAACGTTGAAGGTGATTCTTACGCGACTCCGCTCCTCTTGGTTAAGAAATCGAGTTGCTTCGCCATCGATGAATCCTTCGATCCTCCGAATCACGTCGGCAGAGGAGATCATTTCCATGCACCGGGGTAGCTTTCCTTCAATGGAACGCTCGCAAAGGTAGTGGGGATGATCGTAAGGGGATCCGTCACCGGCAGGCGCGGTCCTCGCCTTCCAACACCCACCGGTTCCGCAGCAAGGAAGCATGCCGACCGTGTGGATGAACTGATGTCCTGGATAGGCCTCCCAGTGTGGAGGTTCCCTGCCCCCCGCGACCACGACGCATGGGCGAAGCGGGTGCCGATCAGGTCGAGTCGGGACGGCCGCGGACAGGTGCATTGCCGCGGTAACCGGGCACAGCATTCCGGAGGAATGGTGGATCAGGTGAATAAGCTCCCGGAGGGTGGTCTTTCCCACCAGATTGAGGGCTCCGCGAACCGGAGGATGCACGTCCTCAGCGCCTCCGGTTTGAACGAAAAGGAGACGCCCCGCAAAATGATCAACCACTTCCTGAAAGCGATCGTGGGGCCACCACTTGACCGTAAAGTCGCGCTTCCCTCCCGCGACAAGAACCCAATAGGGGATGTCGTGGCCGAGCATCTCCGAAACCACCGAAGGGCGTTGACGTTCTTCCGGAGACAGGACGATCTCTCCCCGGCATTCCGTCGGGCGAACGTGTGTTCCGAGGACGGAATTCAGATGGCTGCAGAAGCCGTGAAGAAAGTGGCCGGGGAAGCGATTGCTCTCAATGACTAGCGGATAGGCAGCGTCAATCCACTCGGCATCCGGGGTCCCGTCATCAAGCCGGGTGACGCCGGGATGATGGAGCCAGAGATCGGGAAAGGGGGTTCGCACATCGGTGATGAATTCCCCAGGGTGACAGCGGTGGAGATCCCGTAAGGCCCCGGTGAGCATGACAATGTCGCCGGGACATTGCTGGTTCTGAAGGACGAGTTTTCTCATCACAAGACAACGTAGAAGTCCATTCTAACGCGAAGATTCGCACCCGTGGCAAGTCAAATCAGTTGCTGAAGCAACGGCCCGAAAGTTCCTCGCCCCCATGCTGCGGACCTCTACGAAGGGTGAAAAATGCCGAATGCGACAAAAGCGTTGCTCGATTCGAAAATTTTTTCTTGCCGTTTGACGGGATTTTTGATCGTCTTGCCTTGGTCTGAAGAAACTTTGTCCTCAACCCACGCAATCGCCATGCCAAGTTCATCAAGTGGCCCCCCTCCAGGAGGAGGACCTGAGAAGCCGAAGGATCCTAAGTGCCCTCCTGACACCGGAGGCGACAGCCCATGTGACTGTGAAGAATCCGGAGGTTGTGATAACACGGATGACAGCGGAGTGGATTGCTCGGGAAGTCCGGGGGTCAATTCCCCGTGACAGTGAGCGGCCAGTCTCATTTCGAAACGAAATTTCCATCTTTCATTTGTCCAAGCCTGATTTCCCATGCAACTCCAGACAAGTCGTCCTGACACCCAAGGCCGGGGGCTATCAACCGGTTTCGATCACACCCTTCGTTATGTCTCGCGGATGACGAGCAATGAAGGCGGGATCAACGGAAATAGCTGGGTCGTACGCACATTGCCCTACCTTTGGTTCAGCAACATCACTGTGGATGGCAAACCTCAAGAGGTGACAATGGTGCAAGGGCAGGCGACTTCCTGGCTTTGGCAATCAGGAGCCTACCGGGGGCAATCGGGAACGCTGAGGGTCCTGACGATTCTTGGAAACGGTGACTACCGGGTTGCCAGCCCACGTGGAGAAGTCTGGACGTTTTATGGTCCGAACGCGGTCACGGCTCTAAAGGGCAGGCTCAAAACGGAAACCGCGAGTGACGGAATCATCACCGTCGCTGCCTACAATATCTCGCAACGGATGGAGTCTCTGACTCGCACTGACCCGGTTTCAGGAGAGAGCGCCGCCCTGCTCTACACCTACGCGACCAGCGGTGTTCACCAGGGCTTGATCCTGAATGTTGAAAAGCGTCTCGTCCGTGGGGGCGTGGAGCTACCCTTAAAGCAGTGGCGCTTCTCCTACTATGATGGCTCCACCAGCGGCGGAAGCCTCAATGATCTTCAGAGCACGGTTGCCGAGGTTTGGGAAGAGAGTTCAGCGGGTTGGGCGACCAGCGCACGGGCTTATTATCGCTATTACAAGACTGCCAGTTCCATCGGATTCAAACACGGTCTTCGTTACGTGCTCGACTCGGACGGGTGGGCGAGGATGCAGGAGATGGGACTTGATCCTTTGAATCTGACAGCAGTCAGCGATGCGACGCTGGCCGGATACGCTTCCGACTACTTCGAATACGATTCCGAGAATCGGGTGATTCGTTCTGTCCGCCATGGCGGCACCCAAACCTTCACCTTCTCCCTCCTCAGTAGCGATAATGCCTCTGGCCGCAACTGGTGGCGGCGTTCGATCGAGACCCAGCCGGACAGCGCCACAGTGACGACCTACTACAACAATACCAATCAGCCGGTGTTGAAAATCCTCAAGAAGGGAACCGACGAGTGGCCGGAATACTGGGAATACAATTCCGAGTTTCGAGAGACCCTCCACGCCACGTCCTCGGCCATCGCGTCCTTCACCGAACCCTCGACCGCCTCGCAGAATTTCACGGTTACGTTGAAGGCCGGCGCCGGGCTCATCGAGACCAAAGAGTATTATCCCACGAGCGGCGGTGGAGCGTGTTCGGCTCCGGGTTACCTCAAGCTGACCAATGTGAAGGAAGGCTCTTCGGGCACGGCCATCAAGCAGCGGGAGGTCACCTATGTCTCCCGGACGGTCGGGACGGATACGATCTACAAGACCGCGGATTCGAAGGTCTACCGGGATACGGCGGGTGGAGGCAGCAATCCCGCCACGACTTCCAACACCTACACTTGGCGCGGTGCGACTTTTGCCGTGCTCCAACACACCGTCACGCCTCCCGTGGTCGGCACCGGAGAGAACGGCACCGGTGCCACGTCCTCGAGGGTCACCGTCTTCGATGACTACGGCAACGCCCAGTGGCGCAAGAACGAGCGCGGCCGGATCGACTACGCCGTCCATGACCGGCTCACCGGAGCCCTTCGGTTTCGGATTGACGACGCGGACACCTCGCTCTTGGAAGGAGTCCCGGCCGGGTGGACCACGGCGAGCGGATTCGGTTCGAGCCGGCGCACCGACTGCCAGTCGGATCTGCTGGGGCGGGCCACCTTGGTTCTGGGGCCTGCACATCTCGTCCCGACCAAGAAGGAGTCGGGGGCGGTCGAGCCCGTTCTGACAAGGCGGGCTGAGTATGCGTGTTATCTGGACGGAGTCCGCGAAATCCGCACCGCCAAGGGCGGGTCCACTTCGGGTGGGTTCTACACCCTTGGGACGGTGACGCTTCGTCGACTCGATTTTTCCAATCGCGAACTCCAATCCATCGAAGCATCGCGGCCTTGCGAATGCGGCCCCATCTCGCCGTCCGAGGTATTCCCACAAGCCACCTGGAGGCGCTGGCGGCGTGAGTTCTACAACGCCGCCGATTACCGGGATGAGAGCCGTGTCTGGCACGTCATTCCCGTGACCGGCGAAGGATTCGAGAACACCAACTATTACGCGACCCGTTATGGCCGCGACGCGATGGGCCGGGAAAACCGGGTCGCCTCTCCCGGAGGAACGATCAACCGCAGCGTCATCGACGCCCGCGGCCTCGTCGCCTCTGTTTGGATCGGCACCAATGACACCGGCGCCACCAACACCGACCCCACCGGAGGCGGGGCGAGCGGCAACAACATGGTTCTTGTCAAGACCAATGTCTACGACGGTGGAACGGACGGAGGCAACGGCAACCTTACCTCGGTGGTCCGGCCGGTGGATTCCAGCAGTGCCAATGACCGTTCGGAATCTTTCGAATACGACTTCCGCGACCGACTCATCGGAGAAACTCGCAGCGACGGGACCAATACCTTCCTGGTTCGCTACACCCTCGACAATCTCGGTCAGGCCACCCAGGTCGATTCCTATCACACCTCCGTTACCGCCGCCAATCTTACCGCCCGTACCAAAGCCTACTTCGACGCCCGCGGTCGCGATTACAAGAACGAGACCTATTCGGTCGATCCCACGACCGGTGCGGTGGGCAATGCCTTGGTCGCGCAGCGCTGGCGGGATCCGTCGGGCATTGTCTTGAAAGAAACCTTCCAAGGCAACGAAGGATTTGTGAAGAGCACCTACGACGCCTTCGACCGTCCCCTCCGCCGCTACACGGCCTGCAACCCATCGGGTGGTAGCAATAACAACGATCCTTCCGCCGACACAGTGGTCGAGCAAAGTGAGACCGTCTACAACGCGGCCGGACAAGCGATTCAAAGCGCCTCGTGGCAGCGTTTCCACGATGCCACCGGAACCGGGCCGCTCAACGGCCCTGCCGGATCCCAGCCCCGGGCAAGGCGCACCTATGCGTGCTGGTGGCAGGACGCCATCGGCCGGGAGATCGCCTCCGCCGATTACGGCACGAATGGCGGAGCCGTTCTCGTGCGCCCCGAGGTTCCGCCCTCGACGAGTGAGGAAGTCCTCGTCATGATCACCCGGCATGCCAGCACCGGGGAGCCGGGGGCGGTGATCGATCCGATGGGCACCGAGACCCGTTGGAAGCGCGATGCGCTCGGGCGTGAAATCGAGACCGTCGAAAACTTCAAGGAAGGCGCGGGTCCGGCGGCCGACGTGAACCGCACCACCCGCTTCGGCTATCACCCGGGCGGCGGACTGGAAACGCTTACCCTCGTCAACGACGTGACCGGCGACCAGGTGACGCGCTGGGTCTACGGCAGCACCCTCACCGATTCCGCCGTGGCCACCGGGCATTTGTTGCGGGCGAAGATCTACCCCGAGAGCGACGACAGCAATGCCCCGCTTGGCAACGGCCCGGACGGGATCTACGAGCGGACCGAACATACCTACAACCGCCAAGGGGAATTCGTCACAACGAAAGATCCCAACGAGACCGTCCATACCTACGACCGTGACAAGCTGGGGCGGCTCCTCCACGACCGGATCACCGCCTTTGGGACCGGCATCGACCAGACCGTCAAACGCATTTCCATCACCTATGAGGCCAAGCGACTCCTCACCGCCAAGGTCAGCAGCCACAACCATGCCACTCCGGGTTCAGGCACCATTCTCAACGAGGTCAGCTACGCCTACGATGGTCTTGGACAACAGACCAAAGACCGCCAGTCGCACAGTGGAGCGGTGGTTCCGGGCACGACGCCGGAAGTGACCTATACCTATGCCACCCCATGAGCAACACGTCCCGGCGCACATCGCTGACCTACCCGAATGGCCGGGTGGTGAACCTGGGCTATGGCGCGACGGGATCGATTGACGATCTCTTCAGCCTCGTGAAGAGCGCAGCGATCTCCGGCGAGAGTGGCAACAAGGTGGAATACACCCGTGCGGGCCTGGGCCGATTTGTCAAGATCGCCTACCCCCAACCCGGCGTGGAGATGTCCATGATCCGGCCCGGGGGCGGATCGGAGGGCGACTCCGGCGACCCTTACGACGGCTACGACCGCTTCGGGCGTGTGCAGGAGATGCGCTGGCAAAGCAGTTCCACCGGCACGCCCATCGATGCCTGGCAGTGGGGCTACAACGAGGCCTCCAACCGGACGTGGAAGATGAACCTCGTGGCAGCAAGCGGCCAGGACGAAGCCTACGGCTACGACGGCCTCTATCAAGTGATCCGCGACGCCGTGGGAACGCTCAACACCAACCGCACCACCATAGGCGGGGTGCCCGGCGAGGAGGAGGATTTTACCTACGACCCAATCGGCAACTGGCTCGGCTACCGCAAAGACGCGAACGGTACTGCCGTCCTCGACCAGAGCCGTTCCAACAACAAAGACAACCAGCTCACCCAGATCGACGGCAGCAGCGCCCTGCTCGGCTACGATCGGGCGGGCAACGCGACTAAAACCGCACCGGGAACGAATGCAGACTGGACGAAATACTACCAGCCGGTGTGGGACGCGTGGAACCGCATCGTGGAGGTGAAGGACGAGACCGGAGCCAGCGTGCAGAAGAACGCCTTCGATGGGATCTCCCGGCGGATCACCAAGGAGGCATCCAGTGTGGTGACCCATACGTACTGGAGCGACCGTTGGAAGCCCTTGGAGGACCGGGTCGGCTCCGCGACCACCGCTTCACGCTCCTACCTTTGGGGTGAACGTCCCGGCCACCGGGACGAGTTGATCCTTCGAGACCGGGACACCGACGGCAACGCGAGCCTCGACGAGCGTCTCTACGCGACGATGGACTACTTCAACGGCACCGCGGTGCTGAACACCTCCGGAACCGTTCTGGAACGCTACGCCTACTCGGCCTTCGGAGTGCGGCGGATCATGGCGGCGGACTTCTCACCGCGATCCACCTCCAGCTACGCCTGGGACTTCGGGTTCCAAGGGCAGTTCCGGGACAACGAGACCGGGTGGTCGAACTACGGCTACCGCTTCTACGTCCCGCTGCTGGGCAGGTGGATCAATCGGGATCCCATCGGGGAACAGGGAGGAGTGAATTTGTATCAGTTTGAGGAGAATGATCCGGTGTCAAAACTAGACCGTTTCGGGCTCTGGACGTGCGATCCGTGCTCCGAACAATGCCAAGGATGCTTTCCTCAACCAGGAGACAAGGAGGAATGTCTTGGGGATTGCCGAAATGCTAAGCTGAGCATGAACTGTGGTGGCGGTGGGAAGCCCCTTGGCGGCCATGGCCGAGATGGAGGTGGAGGTGAAAGTGGACACTCCCCATTTTCGGAGTGTTTTATAAATTGCATGGCTTATCACGGAGCTGATATTGCTATTGGGGCATTAGGTGTTGCGCTTCTTGTCGCACCACTCCCTGTTAAGCCATTATTTGGCAAAGGACTTTCTAAGGGGGGGATCTCTGGCCCAATTTGGACCACTATTCCAAGTATGATGTCATTTGGGGGTGGCAGGGGGATGCGTTTGTTTGGTCGCGCCGCTGCGCCCCTTGGCGCGGCCCTTGCTGCAGGATCCGCTGGATACCTTGAGGGCTTGGCGATATCCTGTGCTCATATTTGCGTCTTTGATCCAACATTATTCTGACGGCAGTCATGATTTTCGTCTTGGTGATTTTCTTGGCTTTAGCGATGTTTGGGGTATGGTTGCAAGTAAATCTCCGACGTTCTAGGAAGCGAATTCTAGGCCATCGAGCATGTTTGACTGATGACGAAATCATAAAACTCTTTGACCCAATGGGGAGATACCCGAAATCTTGGCTAATCGGTCTCTTGAAAGAGGTATCTAATCAAGCATCGACAAAAATTGGATTTTTGCGTCCGAATGATCGCCTTGGAAACGAGCTTCGAGCAATTTCTAACTACGAATTCGACTTCAGATTTGATTGGGTTCAATCGCAAGCCAGGTCTAAGCTGACTGAAGATGTTAGTTTAATTGAGGCGATTGAAATAATTAGAGAGAACACAAATCTATGATACTAGCTTTCTCCCTATGCAAAGTACATCACGAGTGGTCCAGATACGGATTCCGATTCGAGCTACAGCTACGCACCTCATTGGCCTCATGAGCAACACGGCAAGAAGGCATTCTGTGAAATACCCGAACGGGCTGGTGGTCAGCCTCGGCTACTCAATGCCTGGGTCGTGCTACATTTCTTGACTCTCACAAACACACCAAGCAATGAACGCCCCAACTCACGTCGCTGTCCTCCTCCTCCTCCTCCTCGCACCTTTCCTCCACGCCCAAGCCCCCGCCAAACCGGACTTCGCCTCGCTGAAGGACGTCATCGCCCTCCTCCCCCGCGAGGTGATCAAAGATCTGAAACAACCCAGTCAGATCGAAGCGGCCCGGCGCACCGCCAACGAGATCCTCCAGCGCGACGCGGTGGGAAAAACGGTCACGATTGAAGTCGAACTCGGCGAGTGGGCGCCCTGGGCCGGCGAAGCGGACAACACCGACAAGATCCGCATCGGCGTGCGCGACATGCCGGTCGATGTCTCGGGCCTCGACTTTACTGTCCGCCTTTGGGTGATGCTTCCGCCGACCGAGCAAGCCTTCCTCGACAAGGCACGGGCCGGGATGAAGGTCAAGGCGACCGGAAAGCTGACCCGGTTCGCCTTCACCTCAGCGAGTGGAGGCCTCTTTCTCGACGGTGATTTGCGGAATTCAACTTTATCGAGATAACATCCTCCTCAACAAACGAGCATCTAGCCAGAGCGATTATCCAACCCCATGAGCAACACCGCCAGAAGGCAATCAGTGACCTACCCGAACGGTCGTGTGGTGAACCTGGGCTATGGCTCGACCGGATCGGTTGACGATCTCTTCAGCCTCGTGAAGAGCGCCGCGATCTCCGGAGAGAGTGGCAACAAGGTGGAATACACCCGTGCGGGCCTGGGCCGATTCGTCAAGATCGCCTACCCGCAGCCCGCTGTGGAGATGAGCATGATTCGCCCCGGCGGAGGGAGCGTGGGCGACTCGGGTGACCCTTACGACGGCTACGACCGCTTCGGGCGGGTGCAGGAGATCCGCTGGCAGAACAGTTCCACCGGCACGCCCATCGATGCCTGGCAATGGGGCTACAACGAAGCCTCCAGTCGAACGTGGAAGAAGAACCTCGTTGCCGCCAGCGGTCAGGACGAAGCCTACGGCTACGACGGACTCTATCAGGTGATCCGCGACGCGGTGGGAACGCTCAATACCAACCGCACCGCCATCGGGGGGGTGCCGGGGGAAGAAGAGGACTTCACCTACGATCCCACCGGCAACTGGCTGGGCTACCGGAAGGATACGAACGGTTCAGTCGTCCTCGATCAGAGCCGCTCCAACAACCAGGACAACCAGTTGACCCAGATCGACGGGAGCAGTGCCCTGCTCTCCTACGACCGTGTCGGCAATGCGACGAAGACCACACCCGGAACGAACGGAGACTGGAGCAAAAGCTACCAGCCCGTCTGGGACGCGTGGAACCGGCTGGTGGAGGTCAAGGACGAGACTGGGTCCTCCTTGCAGAAGAACGCCTATGACGGGCTCTCCCGCCGGATCACGAAGGAGTCCGGTAGCACCGTGACCCACACCTACTGGAGCGACCGGTGGAAGCCGCTCGAGGAGCGGATTGGCTCCGCAACAGGCGCCGCCCGCTCCTACCTTTGGGGCGAGCGTCCCGGGCATCGGGACGAACTGGTCCTACGGGATCGGGACACTGACGGGAATGGGACGCTCGACGAGCGCCTCTACGCGACGATGGACTACTTCAACGGGACTGCGGTGCTCAACACCTCCGGGTCGGTGCAGGAACGCTACGCCTACTCGGCATTCGGAGTCCGCCGTATCATGAGGGGGGACTTCACTCCGAGGAGCACTTCGAACTATGCCTGGGACTTCGGCTTCCAGGGACAGTTCCGTGACAACGAGACCGGATGGTCCAATTACGGCTACAGGTTCTACGTCCCACTGCTGGGCAGATGGATTAATAGGGATCCGATTGGGGAAGATGGTGGTTACAACGTCTATGGATTCGTGGGAAATAGCGGAATAGATAATGTCGATATATTAGGTCTCCAAAAGCTTCCGGAGGGGTGGAATGAAGGTGAATATCCTGAGAGCTTCGATCCTGCGAATCTTCCTGTCTATGACCCAAATTCACCTTATCGCCACAATTATAATCCGATAGAATGGCCAGAAGAAACATCTGACGGATATCTCGATGCGAATGAGGGAGAAGACAAGTGTTGCAGTTGTGTTCAAAAGCATGGCCAGGGCGGAGTAGATAAAAAAGGAGGCGCTTCAACGATGAGACCTCAAGGTGACGATGGAAAGTGGCCTCCGGTTGGTTTTCCCGGTCCCGTCAAATGCAAGGTGGGTTCCCAGAAGCAAGTAAGATACCCGGGAGAATGTGCCCCAAAAGCGGGATATATAGAAGCCGATTGCGAAGGGAAAATGTGTTATTTCGTTGTGACTTACACTTGCCATCCAGACGGAAGGCGGGGAATGCGATGGGCTGGAGGTGGCAAAACTCCAACAAAATGCCAATGAGATTATTAACTTCCGTATTAACCATTTGGTTCTACCTTTTTTTCTTACAAAAAGTCTCGGCTGTGGAGCCTGAACCCTTTGGAGGGCGTGGAGTCGCTTTCAAGTTGGGTGAAGGGATCGAAGTCGAGTTCCACAACTGCGACCTAGAACAATCGGACATTTCTGCGATAAAATCTGCTAAAGGCCTACATTCTCTAATTCTTGGATATCTTCCTGAAGGGGTTTACTTTGCAGACACGAGTCTTTTAGAGCAATTGGACGAGTGTGACGAATTGAAGTCACTGCAATTAGTGGTCAATAATCTGAAAGAGTCAGATTTGGATTTTATTTTCAAACTCGATTCATTGAGAAGCTTAACAATACACTCAACCTACGGTGAAGAATTAAATCTCACAAATCAATTTGCCGAACGTCTTGTGAAGTTGCCAAACTTGAAAAGATTGGATATTGCGGATCCAGGCATTAACGGAGAATTCCTGGGAATTTTGAAATCCAGGGAGGATTGGGAGGCGTTAGTTTTCAGCATTTTACATCGAGTTCGAGGCGATATAGATACGGGAAAGAGGCGGGAGAAATAGAGGCAAAAGTGCACGGTCAGAATTTCATGATTCCGGGACCCCGGGGTCGTTCAAAATTTCTTAACTCTCACAAACACACAATAACATGAACGCGCTGACCGTTACCATCCTCTTTCTCCTCCTCGCCCCGATCCTCCACGCCCAAGCCCCGGCCAAGCCCGACTTCGCCTCGCTCGACGACGTTATCGCCCTCCTCCCCCGCGAGGTAATCAAGGATCTGAAGCAACCCAGCCAGATCGAGGCGGCCCGGCGCACCGCCAACGAGGTCCTCCAGCGCGACGCGGTGGGAAAAACGGTCACGATTGAAGTCGAACTCGGCGAGTGGGCGCCCTGGGCCGGCGAAGCGGACAACACCGACAAGATCCGCATCGGCGTGCGCGACATGCCCGTGGATGTCTCGGGCCTCGACTTTACTGTCCGCCTCTGGGTGATGCTGCCGCCGACCGAGCAAGCCTTCCTCGACAAGGCGCGGACCGGGATGAAGGTCAAGGCAACCGGCAAGCTGACCCGCTTCGCTTTCACCGCGGCGAGTGGAGGCCTCTTTCTCGACGGTGATTTGCGGAATTCAACTTTATCGAGATAACATCATCCTCAACAAACGAGCATCTAGCCAGAGCGATTATCCAACCCCATGAGCAACACCGCCAGAAGGCAATCAGTGACCTACCCGAACGGTCGTGTGGTGAACCTGGGCTATGGCGCGACCGGATCGGTTGACGATCTCTTCAGCCTCGTGAAGAGCGCCGCGATCTCCGGAGAGAGCGGCAACAAGGTGGAATACACCCGTGCGGGCCTGGGCCGATTCGTCAAGATCGCCTACCCGCAGCCCGCTGTGGAGATGAGCATGATCCGCCCCGGTGGCGGAAGCATGGGAGACTCCGGCGATCCATATGACGGCTATGACCGCTTCAGCCGGGTGCAAGAGATGCGCTGGCAAAACAGTGCCACCGGCACGCCCATCGACGCGTGGCAATGGGGCTTCAACGAGGCTTCCAATCGGACGTG
>Ga0315908_10000778_pt1 | contig 24921 bp, 21 predicted proteins | sample LakEriMetagenome_12_FD_203520 | JGI IMG/M metagenome (GOLD analysis project Ga0315908, IMG submission 203520) | Freshwater fungal communities from buoy surface, Lake Erie, Ohio, United States - Buoy 4 MA124 | ecosystem: Environmental > Aquatic > Freshwater > Lake > Lake biofilm | place: USA...
GCTGGTGACAAAGGTCAGGTAAGTGAAGTAAGGCGCGAGGGTGATTATAAATTCTTATACAAATTACGCGTAGACTCTATCGCACTTAAAAAGAGAAACCTTAATTTAAGGCCCACTACTTTCATGAAAAAAGTAATGGACGATGTAAGAGCAGAAGAAGGCAAAGCCATTGTGTATAAAAAAACCAAGGATACTTCTGCGATGGCCAATCTTTTTCAATCAGAATTTTCGGACGAACCAACAGATAGTTTTTCTGTAAAAAGAGCCGAAATACTTAGTGCTAAAGCCAAAAATATTTTAAGCGATTCCAAGCTTTATGATTACCGACTTAAATTTAGCAGTGATTATATACTAAGCGGCTTTTCAAATAATTTATTACTTAATAGATACCAGCCCTATGCAGGTGGCGCTGGCCCTATTCAATTAAATAACGGAAACAATTTCAACTTTAATTTAAGAATTGGTACCAGCGATTTACTAGAGGATCAAAAGTTTATGGGCGGTATTCGTTTTGGAACCGACTTGAAAGACAAGGATATCATTTTTAGTTACCAGAATTTTAAGAAAAGGTTGGATTGGGGTTTTACCTATTATAGAAGTAACGTAACCAACTACTTTAGTTCTCCGTTCACAAATATGCTCATTACCAATTTATTCCAAGGCAATATTGCATATCCTTTTAATGAAGTCAAAAGTTTACGTACCACTTTTGGACTTCGTATGGACAGGGGCATTTTAAAATCTTACGACAATAGCGTGGGCTATCCAGATCCAGGCGCACTTGCCTACCCAGATACCGTAAGTAAATTTATAGTATCACGCATCGAGTATGTACATGATAATACCATCAATCCAACACAAAATATTTGGAACGGACTTCGTTATAAAGTATTCTTTGATATCAATATGCCTACCCTTAAAACAGAATTGAATAATGGCAAGGCCACTTTAAACTTAGGTTTTGACACACGCTATTACTATAAAATTTATCGAAACTTTATTTGGGCTGGTAGAGCTGCTGCAGATTTTTCGTGGGGCGGACAAAAAATTATTTACTACCTAGGTGGTGTTGATAGTTGGATCAATCCAAAGTTTAATGGTCAAAATTTCCCTGCACAAGATCAGAGTTATGCATTCCAATCTTTGGCTGTGAATATGAGAGGCTATCAACAAAATATTGCAAACGGTAACAATGCGTTTGTGATCAATTCTGAATTTAGACTTCCGCTTTTTGCAACTATTTTTAATAGGCCCATCAACAATGCCTTTTTACGTAATTTTCAAATCACACAATTTGTTGATTTAGGCACCGCATGGAATGGCAAGTACAACGGCATTAAACGTCCGGGTGATGTGATTACTGATATCAACTCGCCAGTGGTTGTAAAACTTGATGCGGGCGGACTTGGCCCATTTGCAGGCGGCTATGGTTTTGGCGTTAGAAGTACATTACTTGGGTACTTCATGAAACTAGATGCAGCATGGCCTATGAAGGGCGTATTTAAAGGTAAGCCACTGTATTACTTCTCTCTAGGATTTGACTTTTAACACCTTGGTGTTGTAATAACGGCAATAATCTTGCAGTCCACAACTGTTACATTTTGGCGACCTAGCTAAACAGGTATACCTGCCATGTAATATGAGCCAGTGATGTGCCTTGTGCACTAACGCCGAAGGAATATTTTTGATTAATTCTTTTTCGACAGCTAGTGGTGTGCTCGCTTTTTGCAATACCAGCCCCAGTCTTTTACTCACCCTAAATACATGGGTATCTACTGCCATATTGGGCTGCTGGTCTATCACACTAGTAATAACATTAGCCGTTTTGCGACCCACCCCCGGTAGTTCCACAAGTTCGTCTACAGTCATGGGTACTTCGCCACCAAATTTAGATAGTAGCAAATTGGCCATGCCTATCAAATGTTTAGACTTATTACTTGGATAGGAAATACTTTTAATAAGCGCAAACATGTCGTCAAAACTCGCTTTTGCCATTTTTTGTGGCGTTGGAAATTTTGCAAAAATAGATGGCGTTGTTAAATTCACCCGCTTATCGGTACACTGGGCAGATAAAATAACGGCCACTAATAACTGAAAAGGGTTCTCGTATAAAAGCTCGGTTTCGGCGATGGGCAACTGTGCTTCAAAATAAGCAATGACACCGGCGTATCTTTCTTTTTTAGTCATGGAAATACTAGTCCATTACTTTTTTGGAATAATTGCTAACCGCTTTTAGCGAAAAAAGGGAGGGTCTTTTAAGTTCGAGCGCACTTAGCTGCGCAATAGAACGGCGAAGGGTTTTTAACTGTTCTTCAAGTACGTAAGAACCTTCTTCTAAAGCAGTATGGATGGCATCAGAAGTAGCTTTGGGACACTCTTTGTAGAGATACAACAATAAATCTTCCTCTTTAAACGGCTCCATACCCTTTATAAACGTGATAGGACCTGCTTTATTTTGTGGCAGCCAAAGAATCTTCAATAATATAAACGTCTTCACCATCGCGCTTCATAAGGTAACGTTCACGGGCAAATTTTTCGAGGGCAGCAGGGTCATTTTGCAAATCGGTAAGCTCGGCTTTGGCTTTTTCAATTTGTTCTTCGTAGTATCTTTTTTTTGTTTCCAGCTTGTCTAACTCCCCCATCGTTTCCTTTTGCTGAAAATAATTTCGTTGATCAAAAAATAACATCCATACAATAAAAAATAAACCTGCGAGGAGGTACTTATTGGTAAGTATGGATGTTACTTTTTTCACAATCAAAATTTTATTTGGTGCCGAACTTAATTTTTCCTTTAGGGTAAATTGCAGTTGATCCAAGCATTTCTTCGATACGGATTAACTGATTGTACTTTGCAATACGGTCTGTTCTTGAAGCAGAACCTGTTTTGATTTGACCACAGTTTAAGGCTACTGCTAAATCAGCAATTGTAGTATCTTCTGTTTCGCCACTTCTATGACTCATCACGGTATTGTAGCCATTGTGTTGCGCAAGTGTTACAGCATTGATCGTTTCAGTTAAAGTACCAATCTGATTTACTTTTACAAGTAAACCGTTGGCAATTTTTTTATCAATACCCATTTGCAAACGGTCAACGTTGGTAACAAATAAATCATCGCCCACTAATTGACATTTACTGCCAACCGCTTGGGTGAGGGCTTTCCAGCCGTTCCAATCATCTTCTGCCATACCATCTTCGATAGAAGCGATTGGATATTGCTTTACCCATTTTTCCCAGTACTTAACAAGCTCATCGCTGCTCATTATTTTACCATCACTCTTATGGAAAACGTATTTCTTTTTCTTGGCATCCCATAATTCACTGTTTGCAGCGTCCATGGCAATAACAATTTGAGAACCTGTTTTGTAACCTGCTGCACTGATGGCAGTTAATACCGTTTCAATCGCTTCTTCATTACTCTGAATGTTTGGTGCAAAACCACCCTCGTCACCTACATTGGTACTGTATCCTTTTTTCTTTAGCACAGATTTTAAAGTGTGGAAAATTTCAACTCCCCATCTCAAGCCTTCACTAAAAGATGAAGCACCTACTGGCATGATCATGAATTCTTGGAAATCAATTTTGTTATCAGCGTGTGCACCACCATTTAAAATATTCATCATTGGTATCGGCAATGTTTTTGCATTGGTACCGCCAATATATCTGAAAAGTGGAAGTGCCGCTTCTTCTGCTGCTGCTTTTGCAACAGCCATACTAACAGCAAGCATGGCATTAGCACCTAGTTTACTTTTGTTAGGTGTGCCGTCAAGTGCAATAAGCGCTTCGTCGATTGCTGCTTGTTGTGTAATATCAAAACCAACAATGGCATCAGATATTAATGTGTTTACATTTTTTACTGCTTTTAATACACCCTTGCCTACATATTTTTTCTTGTCATTATCACGAAGTTCTACAGCTTCATGAATACCGGTGCTTGCGCCACTTGGTACTGCTGCGCGTCCCATAGCGCCATCATCTGTTAATACGTCAACTTCTACGGTAGGATTGCCACGACTATCTAAAATTTGGCGGGCATGTACTTCAATAATGTAACTCATATTCGATTGCTTATTTTATGATTGATTAGATTGGTATTGAGGATGCAATTTAAGTAATTATAGGCGCTTCTAAGCCACTTGTTAGGGATCTAAATACAGATTCTAAACTCTGGCTCTTATTATGAAGCAGATTTGATAAAGAATCGTTGGCCACAATTTGACCTTTTGATAAAATTAGGGCGCGCTCACAAATGGCTTCTACCTCTTGTAAGATATGAGAGGAAAAGAGCACCGTTTTAACTGCGCCCTGCGCCTGTATTACGTTTCTGATTTCAATAATTTGGTTGGGGTCAAGGCCTGATGTAGGCTCATCTAATAATAAAACCTGCGGGTTATGAACAAGCGCTGCGGCTAGCCCTACCCGCTGTTTGTAGCCTTTTGATAGCTGACCAATTTTTTTATGCGACTCGTTACCGAGACCGGTAAGTTCAATACAATTTGCCACAGCATTTGATACCTCCGTGAGCGTGTGTGCTTTTCCGATAAAAGAAAGGTACTCTTTAACGTACATATCGTAATATAGCGGGTTGGCTTCTGCTAAATAGCCTATATGTTTTTTTGCAGCCATTGGATCTTTGACAACATCGATTCCATGGACCAAAATTGAACCAGCATCTGGCGTTAAATAACCTGCTATCATTTTTAAAGTGGTGCTTTTACCAGCTCCATTGGGGCCTAAAAAACCAACCACTGAGGCAGGAGCCACAGAAAAGCTAATAGATTGAACCGCTTTTTGAGTACCGTAGTTTTTACTTACCTCTTTTACCTCGATAGACATATTACAAAGATATCAATTACTTAAAGAGCGGACCGCTTCAATTTCCTAAACAAACGATAAAATCAGTGGTTATATTCTCCTTTGATGGCATAAAATCCAAAAATACTCATACCAATGGCTATTGGAATAAATATCACAATAAAAACACCCCATTGTATCACTGTATCGATGCCTGGCTTCGAAGCAATTTCATGTACCGCCGCGCGCACAATAAAATAAATGCTTGCAGGACCTAATAGCAACCATATGATGCCAGCTAGTTTTTTTATTTGATTCATGACAAGTATTTTAATCGTGTTTGGTATTAATTTTTGAGTCGAGATATAAGGTTCCAATAATAACAGAAACAGCTGCAACAATAATGGGATACTGTAATCCCGCTAGCGCATCTGCTGTATACATGGTTGTTAATAGTGTTGCAATAAAAGGTGTTAATCCGCCAAACACACCATTGCCAATATGATATGGTAGTGACATGGATGTATACCTGATTTTTGTAGGGAATAATTCTACTAAAAATGCTGCGATGGGACCATATACCATTGTCACATACACAATCATTATAAATACGATTAGAACCATTTTCCAATAGACGCCATTAGCAAGCACTTTATTTATTTTTACAACCGGCTTAAGGGTTGTTTGTGTAGCATTTGCATATAAAGTATCAGTAGTGATGGTGGAAAGTTCTGTACCATCTGAGAAAACTTTTTTTGATTGCACTGTTCTTATAAAATCCTGTGTATTTGGAATTGAAATCGAATTTATTTTTGTGGTAGCTGATGCTACTAATTCTGTTTTTGTAGCCGTATCTGATAGCGCTAGAAGACCTTTAAACAAAGGATTATAGGTAACCACTGCGAGGAACATGCCGGCAAGCATGATCCATTTTCTGCCAATTTTATCACTCCAAGAACCAAACACAACAAATAGTGGCGTACCAAATAAAATAGCCCAAATTAAAATGGTTCGTGATTGATCAAAATCTATTTTACAAACATTTTCTATAAATGATTGCGCGTAAAATTGACCGGTGTACCATACTACGCCCTGTCCCATGGTTGCACCAAAAAGTGCAAGTAATACCATCTTTAAATTTTCTTTATTTCCAAAACTTTCCTTTAAAGGATTTACGGAAATTGCACCCTCCGATTTTAATTTAGAAAACAGTGGCGACTCCTGCATTTTTAAACGGATATAAATAGAAACGACAACAAGTACAATAGAGAGTAAAAATGGAATACGCCAACCCCATGCATTAAATTTTGCAATAGACACTATAGGATCTGCATCTAAACTATGTCGCGTTAATAAAATGACCCCTAGCGACACAAATAAACCCAGTGTTGCCGTTGTTTGAATCCAAGAAGTATAATAACCCCGCCTTCCTGCTGGTGCATGCTCTGCCACATAGGTTGCAGCACCGCCATATTCGCCACCAAGTGCAAGCCCTTGCAATAAACGAAGCGTTAATACTATGATAGGCGCGGCAAAACCAATAGACTCATAACTGGGCACAAGCCCAATAGCAAATGTAGAGCCACCCATTAATACAAGGGTTAATAAAAAAGTATATTTACGACCCACTAAATCTCCAAGCCTTCCAAACACAAGGGCACCAAATGGCCTCACAATAAAACCTGCCGCAAATGTAGCAAGGGTAGAAAGGAGCGCAGCAGTAGGGTTTGTTTTAGGAAAAAATTGACCGGCAATTACGGTGGCTAGACTTCCAAAAATATAAAAATCGTACCACTCAATTAATGTACCAAGTGACGAAGCCGTAATAACCTGCCAAATTTTATTTTCTTTTTTCATGGGCAACGCAAATTGTTGCAACAACTTACGTTATTGAATGGATTTTACCAATTTTTTCGGATGTATCCACGAACAACTGTTCATTAAATCTTTCCCTAATAAATGAATGATAAAATAGTTAGTGCCGTATATTTATACCCTCAAATGACCTGACATGAACTACCCTTATCAGCTTACTAGCTTTGATGCCTATAAAGAAGCCTATAAAAAAAGTATTGAAGACCCCACTGCATTTTGGGCTGATGTTGCCAGTCATTTTACTTGGCGCAAAAAATGGGATACGGCACTTGAATGGAATTTTAAAGAACCAAAAGTAGAGTGGTTTAAAGGTGGTAAATTAAACATTACCGAAAACTGTTTGGATAGACATATTCCTACCAAAGGTCATTTGCCAGCTATGATTTGGGAGCCAAATGCACCCGACGAAGCAGGTCGTGTACTCACGTATAGTAAACTCCTTGAAAAAGTTTGTCAGTTTGCTCAGGTACTCAAAAATAATGGTGTACAAAAAGGAGACCGTGTATGTATTTACATGGGTATGATTCCAGAACTAGCGATTGCAGTGCTTGCCTGTGCACGCATTGGCGCCATTCACTCTGTGGTGTTTGGCGGATTTTCGGCACAAAGTATTGCAGACCGTTTACTAGATGCACAAGCAACGTTTATTGTTACTTGTGATGGTGCATACAGAGGCGCCAAAGACATCCCATTAAAATCAGTAATTGATGATGCGCTCATTGGCAACAAAACCGTTAAACGTGTGATTGTTGCAACGCGTACACGCACGCCGGTTTCTATGATCAAGGGACGTGACTGTTGGTGGGAAGACGAAATGAAACAAGTAGAAGAAAAAGGAATTACTTTTATTGAAGCCGAAGAAATGGACGCTGAAGATCCACTCTTTATTTTATATACTTCTGGTTCTACTGGAAAACCAAAAGGCGTAGTACATACCTGTGGTGGCTATATGGTTTTTACCAACTACACTTTTGTAAATGTATTTCAGTACAAGCCAGGTCAAATACATTTTTGCACTGCAGATATTGGATGGATAACGGGTCATAGTTATATCGTTTACGGACCATTAAGCGCCGGTGCTACCACCTTATTATTTGAAGGCATTCCTACCTGGCCTGATGCAGGAAGATTTTGGGATGTCGTTGATAAATACAGAGTGAATATTTTATACACGGCACCTACTGCCATTAGAAGTTTAATGGGTTTTGGTTTAGGTCCACTCCAAGGAAAAAATTTATCTTCTTTAGAAGTATTAGGTACCGTTGGCGAACCAATTAACGAAGAAGCATGGCACTGGTATGATCAAAATGTTGGAAAGGGCCGCTGTCCAATTGTAGACACTTGGTGGCAAACAGAAACCGGTGGTTGTTTAATCTCTAATTTAGCCGGTATTACACCGTCAAAGCCAAGCTGGGCAACACTTCCCATGCCAGGTCTTGAAATGGTACTGGTAGATGAAAATGGCAAAGAAGTCATTGCAGTAGGTGACGAAACCATTTCAGGAAACCTATGTATTAAATCGCCATGGCCATCTATTTTACGCACTACTTACGGCGATCATGAGCGTTGCAGAACCAACTATTTTGCTACTTATGAAAACATGTATTTTACCGGCGACGGTGCACTCAAAGATAAAGACGGATTTTTTAGAATTACCGGACGCGTTGATGATGTGTTAAATGTAAGTGGGCATAGAATTGGAACCGCCGAAGTAGAAAATGCCATTAACATGCATGCAGGTGTTGTAGAAAGTGCTATAGTTGGTTATCCGCACGATGTAAAAGGACAAGGTATTTATGCGTATGTTATATATAGTGGTTCACACGCACAGGACACACACGGTTCGGGTGAACTGGTAAGAAAAGATATTTTACAAACTGTTACGCGCATCATTGGTGCAATTGCAAAGCCAGATAAAATTCAATTTGTGTCGGGGCTTCCAAAAACAAGGAGTGGAAAAATTATGCGCCGGATACTGCGCAAAATTGCAGAGGGTGAAACAGAAAATTTAGGGGACACAAGTACACTGCTAGATCCTGCTATTGTAGACGAAATTAAAAACGGAAAATTATAGCATCATTTTTAATGAGGCGCCGGACCAGTCTGGAAACAAATTGCCATTTGTTTTTAGCTGCAAATGATTTTCTGCTACTGCACTAAACACGGCTCTAAAATCTGTGGTAACAGGCAGGTCTCTCCCATCTTCTAATTTGTCTTTTGCAAGACTGCCCATGTTGTTATACACTTTACCGCCAGCTACATCATTACCTAAAACAAATAGGCAGCTAGCTCTACCATGGTCGGTACCACCTGTTCCATTCTGTGCAACGGTACGACCAAATTCGGTCATAGTCATAAGTGTTACCTCACTTTGACGTTCACCCAGGTCTTGCCAAAACGCAGCAATGCTATCTGAAAAATCTTTTAAGTTACGTGCAAAAATACCATTGGTGGTACCCTGGTTAAAATGCGTATCCCAACCACCGCTCTCCGCAAAACCCACTTCGAGTCCAACATCCATTTTAATAAGTGTCGCAATTTGTTTTAATGAACTTCCAAGTGCCGAGTTTGGATACACCGCGCCATTAGCAGGCTGGTAATTTTTAATATTATTGGATTTTAAAATTTTGAGTGCTTCAAAACTTTCTTTCCCTGTTTTATTTAAAAGTTCATTGGCTGTTTGATCATAGAGTTGCTCAAATGAAGAAGCGGCTTTGCCGGCTGCCATCGGATTTCCTTTTAATTGAATCGAAAAATCCTGCAAATTATTAATAGCAATTGCATCGGCGTCGCCATATAAACTGCGGGGTAAAGAACTGGTAACACTTACCGCAGAAAATGGCGTTGGTGCGTGACCTAGTAATCCAACTGCTCTATTAAGCCAACCACTAGCCGTGCCTTTTGCAAACGGAGTTCCAGACTCCATATAATCCTGTGCATCAAAATGACTTCTGGTGGTATTGGGGCTTCCTACACCATGTACCACGGCTAAATTTTTTGAATTAAAATAGGGAATCAACCTTTTTAGAGAAGGGTGCATGGCAAAGTGATCATCCAAATTAAATGATCCACCCGCATCTTGTGTGGGGCTCATAAATAAACCTGGCCTAGCAAGTTGTAAAGCAGGATCTGCAAAAGGCGTTACGGCCATAAGGCCATCCATCGCTCCGCGCTGAAAAATACAAACCAAGGTTTTATTTTTTTTATACATCGGAAGTATTTGAGTGCCAGCAGCAGCCTCTGTAATAAAACGAGGAAGCCCACTTATGCCAGTTGCAAATAATGCAAGCGCACCCGATTTCATAAAAGCCCTTCTATTTGCCATAATGGTATTATTTATTTACGCTGGAACGCAGGTGAACCAATAATAACACCTACTACCTGTGCCATACTTTTTAGTGGGGTGTTATTTGTTTGCGTCATCGCTTGGTTTTGCATGTCTTGCATACCACCAGTATCTTTTGTTGCGGATGCTATTTTTTGATCTATATTTTGTGCGCGCACAATAGACATAATGCGCTCCGAATTTTCTTTTTGATCTGAAACAGGAAGTAGTAATTTGGTGTAGATTTGAAGCGCATCTTCTACGCTTTCTGGTTCGTGATTTTGATTCAGCGCTAGTAAGTTGGTTTTAAAGCCTGGTATTTTTTGCGCAGCAATGGCCATACCAAAATTCATTCTATTTAATAAAGAACCCGTGTTAATCCAAAAAGAGGCCCTATCCGGAAAACCGGTTGGTGCCTGATAAAAATAAAATTTTTGACCCATTTTTTCGGACCAGGTAAATACCTGATACGGTGCAACTACTTCGGTACCCGTTGCACGAATGGCACTTACGGCAAGCTCAAATGGAGATTTTATTTTTTCTTTTTCCTTGGCTTTGGCCCAAAAACCAGGGTGCATGACCATGGTTAATAATACTTCTTTGATATCGCCATTTGTCGCTAAAAATGTTTTAGCCATTTCATCTACAACCGCTACTGGCGGCGCATCTGCAATAAATTTAGCAGCGAGCTTACGCGCAATAAAATGCGCCGTTGACGGGTGTGCAGAAAGCATAGCAAGGGCTTCTGTGCCCTCTTTGTATCCGCCGTTCGCTGGAAACTTTTTTCCTAAAATTATTTTTTCAGTTTCATCATGCTTCTCACCACTATATAAAAAATAATCTTCTACTACAAGTCCTCTTCGAAGTAGTTGTGCAGGAGGTATATTCGAAAATCTTTTGGCAAGAGGACCTTCTTCATAGACAGGTCTTACACCCCAACCTGTTAAAGCACTCGCTAATGCGGTAACATCAGCTTGTGTATATCCGCCATTAACGCCAAGCGTGTGTAATTCCATTACTTCACGTGCATAGTTTTCATTTAACCCCTGCGATTTTCTTCTTTTAATTTGCGCAGTCATTTGGCTTTCCATGGCGTCCATCTTTTGCATAGAATCTTCAGAGATACTTGCAGCTGCCATCATTTTTTTTGCGGCATTTAAATCTAGTAAACGCTGTGCCCCTTTTAATTGGCGCTTTGCATAATCATTTTCGTTACTAATACTTAATGCATTGTCTAAATAGAGCAACATCGCCGGATGTTTGGCCGTTGCAAAAAGGAGTGATGGAAAATTGTTTAACACATTAGGTCTAATCGCATCGCGCTCATAAGGTAGCACCAGTTGTTGAATCTGATTTTTTGTAAGTGATACATTAAAATGATTGAACCAAAAATCGGTTAACATTTCTTGTAATTGCGCATCACTATAAATGGCTCTAATTACTTTTTGATTGATGAGTTCACGTTGCAATTCTTGAAGTGGGCGATACCCATACTCGGTTTGCATTTTTTTGATGGCGTCTCTATAAGCGGGTTTATCGGTTCTATCCACCGAATCTTTATCAATAAGCCCATTTTTTATAGCAAGGCGAATCAATTGAGCCGGTTGTAAGTAGGTATTTACAATGGAATCGGTGGGCATGTTTAGTGCCTGGTAACCCGCAAGACGATTACGAACAACTTCGTTATCGGAAATAGGTTGCAATTGTGCCAAAAACCAATTCTCGAGCCCTTGCTTTACCACTTCCTCAACTTGACCTGGTTTTGGGCCAAACGTAAAGCGGTTGAGGAGGTGAAGTGCAGCTTCCTGCTCCGTTAATCCCGCTTTTTTATAGGGCATTTTAGGTGTAGGCTGAGCAAATGCCATTAAAAACAAAAAGCCAAACACATATGCATACTGTATCATACGCTTAGGTGTTTGGCTTGTAGGGTTGTTATTCATAATTTATTAGAGCTACAAAAACAGTAAAAGTTTAATGGTCCTTCCTGTTTATTTATGCGTCTGCTTTTTTGGTGGCTACTTTGTATAAAATAGCACCCATGGCTGCAAAAAATAAAGTGCCAATTAAAAAGTATCCATTTTGAGAAATGCTATGCACAATGCCTTCTTCTAAACTAATGGATGCCAAAAACTTTTCACCGGCACTTGTACCTGTTGCAAAAGCAATAAGCACCCCGGCTACTGCGCCACCAGCAACAAGCCCGGTAGCAAACAAAGATCCTTTACTTAAGTCTTCCTCTTCGGCGTTAGCTGCTGGTTTATTTTCTTTTTTATCTTTTGCTTCAACAATACCCCTGATGGCACCGCCAATAAAAATAGGAAGTGTAGTAGCAAGTGGCAAATACACGCCAATGGCAAAGCTTAAAGATTTAATACCACAGAGCTCCATGGTAATAGCTAAAAACACACCTACCACAACATATTGCCAATCTAAATTTTGGGATAAAATCCCTTTGATAAGCGTTGCCATGAGTGTAGCCTGTGGTGCTGGATATTTATCAGAACCGATAGCGTGCTGGATACCCTGCTCCATCATTTCGGTGGTAGGACGATCTAAAAACTTAACCGTTAATCCAATAACAATAGACGAAACAATAGCGCCTACAAAAAGTGCGATTTGTTGATTGCGTGGTGTAGCACCAACAATATACCCGCTTTTTAAATCTTGCGATGTAGCACCTGCATTTGCTGCAGCAATACAAATCATGCCACCAACTACAAGAACAAGTGGTTCAAAGGCTTGACCGGTCCAACCCACACTTAAAAATATTAAACTAGTACCCATTACCGTTGCAATGGTCATACCGCTAATAGGGTTATTAGAGGAACCAATAAGACCAACTATTCTAGATGATACGGTAACAAATAATGCACCAAATAAAATCACCAGTACACCAATTAATAATTTTTGTAAAACACTATCACCCGGTACTTGAGGTAACACGGCAATGAGTGCTACAAGTGCTAAACTTCCAAAGCCAACAACTTTTAAACTCAAATCTTTTTCAGTGCGTAACACAGCTGCTGCACTTGGATCTTTACTCGCTTGTAAAGAGGCAAAACTTCCTTTAATAGATTTTACAATGGTAGGGATGGTTTTTAATAAAGTAATAATACCACCCGCAGTTACAGCGCCAGCACCTACTTGACGTATATACGCATAATAAATAGCCGCCGAATAATCATTAAATTGATGCGTTATAGGATCCCAACCACCTTTACCACCTGGCTTTGCAAGGTCCATTAAATAACCCAGCTTTACCAGTTGTGCAGCAATCACATCTGCTGGTACAAGGGTAGATAAAAGCGGAATAAATACCATCCAACTAAGTACACTACCTGCAACAAGTACGCCTGCAATTTTTGGACCAATGATATAACCAACACCCATATACTCTGGAGTAATTTCGCCACTTACTTTGGCAGAAGGAAAAAACTTATTGATTTGCTTGGTGGCATAAAAAGGTGTTTCAGCAATAACATGAAATACCTTTTGCAATATGGCATAAGCAAACGCTACACCAAGTCCCCAAAAAGCAGTTTTAGCAAAGTCCCCGCCTTTTTCACCCGCTTTTAATACATCGCCGCAAGCGGTTCCTTCGGGGTAAGGCAGGTTTTCATGTTCATTTACAATAAGCGCTTTACGAAGCGGAATCATAAGTAAAGTACCAAGGAGTCCGCCAATAATCGCAAGAATTAAAATAGTGAGGTAATTAAAATACTCAGCACTATCGGGTGATGATAAAAACAAAAATCCGGGCAAGGTAAATGCAACACCTGCTGCAATACTTTCACCAGCCGAACCCGTTGTTTGAATGATATTATTTTCTAGTATCGTTGTTTTTAAAAACTTACGTCCAAGCGTAATAGCAATTACCGCAATCGGAATAGAAGCCGATACGGTAAGCCCTGCTTTCAATGCCAAATAAACGGTTGCGGCACCAAAAATGACTCCAAACAAACTACCTACCAGTATAGATTTTACGGTTAGTTCTTTTACGTTTTCTTCAGGTGCAATAAAGGGTTTAAAAACTTTTTTTTGCTCAGACATATTATTGGTTTTTAAAAATTTAGAAGTTGATGTACAAGATAGATTAATCCATCATGGTTTTTAATTTGCGCGCAATTAAGAATAATACGAGTGCTGCTGCGCCAGCCATCGCAACAAATAAAATAAAGAAATCAAATAAATTGGTAATGGCGTAACCCGCAAAATAAGTTGTTTTTCCATCTGGATATAAGCCACTTAAAACGCCCGCAAATTTATTGGCAAAGGCGTTGGCTGTAAACCATACTGCCATTAACAAAGAGGCAAATTTAATAGGGGCTAATTTGTTTACGAGTGATAGTCCAATAGGTGATAAACAAAGCTCGCCACAAGTATGTAGTGCATACATACCCGTAAGCCATATCATGCTTACTTTAACACCGGATGCAACATTATGTACACCAAAAGCAATCCATAAATAACCCAGTGCTAATAAAAATAAACCCAGTGCCATTTTAGCTGGAGAACCTGGTTCAAATTTTCCAAGCTTCAACCAAAGCCATGCAAAAATGGGCGCAAACGCAACTACAAAAGTAGAATTTAGCGATTGGAAAAAACTAGAAGGTATCACATAAGAACCCAGTGTACGGTTGGTTTGTTCTTCTGCAAAAAAAGTAAGGGAAGCTCCTGCTTGTTCAAAAGCACTCCAAAAAAATATCACAAAAAAAGAAACCACAAAAATGACAGATACTTTTTTCTTTTCTAATGCACTTAATGTTTTATCGGTAAAAATCAATAACGCAATTAAAGTAATGGATCCAAGTAGTAAATAAAATAAATAACTAAACACATTGGCTTCTACATAAATAAGTCCAATAGAAATAAATGAAAAAACAAGTAGGCCTAAAAATACATAGAGAGGCTTTCTGGTAACGGCTGGCGCATCTTTTGGTGTTAAACCAAGCACTTCATTGTTGTGATCTACAACATATTTATTATGAAAAAAATGCATCACTACCACACTCAGTAACATACCAATCCCGGCCGCTAAAAAAGCCCATTTAAAATCGTCGGGGTTGCCAGTGTCACCAAAAAAACCGCACACAAAAGGACCAATAGCACCACCTGTGTTAATGCCCATATAAAATATGGTATATGCCGAATCTTTTCTTTTATCGTTTTCTGCATATAATTGCCCCACCATCGCAGAAATATTGGGCTTAAAAAATCCATTACCTGCAATCATCAGTCCAAGTCCAGCAAAAAACAACAAAGCTGCAATTTCAGGATTGGACTTATACATCGACCCGCAAAAAAACAAGACAAATTCTCCCACGGCCATAATTAAGCCACCTAAAATAATAGAACGCTTGTTTCCCCAGTACCTGTCTGCTATATAACCACCCACCAGCGGCGTCAAATACACAAGCCCCGTGTAGCTTCCATATATATTAGATGCAAAAATCTTATCAAACATAAGCGCCTTGGTCATAAAAAGTACCAGTATGGCACGCATGCCGTAATAGTTAAATCGCTCCCACATTTCGGTAGCAAAGAGTACATACAGTCCTTTTGGATGACCTTTTTGAGGAATAGCTTGATTCATAAATGGCTCGTTATCGTTGTAATCTATTGATTTTCTGGTGCTGTAAAATAGCAATAAAATCTTTACAGCGAACCACCCGTACAAATGACCGCCGAAAATGATACTTTTGCCTCTCTAATTATACCTAACTCTATGAATATTTTACTACTGGGTGCTGGCGGCAGAGAACATGCACTTGCTTGGAAAATGGCACAAAGTCATCATTGCGATTCGTTATTTATAGCACCCGGAAACCCAGGCACAGCGGGCATTGGAACTAATTTAGATATATCTGTTACCGATTTTGAAGGCATTAAAGTAGCGAGTCTTGAACATAAAATTGGACTGGTCGTAGTAGGCCCCGAAGAGCCACTTGTTAAAGGTATTTATGACTTTTTTGAATCGGACCCCGCACTTAGACACATTATAGTGGTAGGACCTTCTGCAAAAGCAGCTCAATTAGAGGGTAGCAAAGCATTTAGTAAGAAATTTATGCAGCGTCACCAGATTCCAACGGCCGCCTACGCAGAGTTTACACTAGAAAATATGGAGGAAGGGAAAAACTATATCGCATCACATACACTTCCTGTAGTTCTTAAAGCCGACGGTCTAGCGGCTGGAAAGGGCGTTGTTATTGCAACCACACACGGAGAAGCCCTAGAAAGTTTTCATGAAATGCTGGTAAACAAGCAGTTTGGTGACGCCAGTAGCAAAGTGGTGATTGAAGAATTTTTATCAGGTATTGAAGTAAGTGTGTTTGCCCTAACCAATGGCATGGACTATCAGATTATTGGCCATGCCAAAGACTACAAACGAATAGGAGAAGGTGATACAGGCCTTAACACCGGTGGCATGGGCTGCGTGAGTCCGGTACCTTTTATGGATGAAAGCTTTATGCAAAAGGTAGAAGACCGTATTGTAAAACCCACTATTAACGGACTCGCAGCAGAAGAGCTTTGCTACAATGGGTTTGTGTTTTTTGGACTCATGAATGTAGCGGGTGAGCCTTTTGTAATTGAGTACAACTGTCGAATGGGTGATCCAGAAACTGAAGTGGTGATGCCCCGTTTACAAACAGATTTAGTGGCTCTTTTTGCAGCCATGGATAATGGCACTTTAATAGACGCCAATATTACATACGATAATAGAAGTTGCGCCACTATTATGGCCGTTAGTGGTGGTTATCCGGGAAACTATGAAAAAAACAAAGCCATCACGGGTCTTGAAGATAGTAACACAGTTGCGAACACCCTTGTTTTTCATGCGGGTACCAAAGCTACCGAAAACGCTGTAGTCACAAGCGGGGGGCGAGTTTTAGCGGTTACCGCCTATGGCGAAAACATTAAGGAGGCTGTAACAAATGCAACCCAGCGTCTCCAAAAAATTGAATTTGAAGGAATCTATTTTAGACGCGATATTGGCTATGAATTTGAAAATAAATAGCTAGCGGAAATTCGTAAGAATAGACCTTGTTATTTCCATTTATTTCAAGCACCTTTGTAGTAATACATTTACTCAAGATTTACGCACTATACCATGGGATTATTTAACTTTTTTACGCAAGAAATTGCAATGGATTTGGGAACCGCAAATACCCTCATTATTCATAATGATGAAGTTGTCGTTAACGAACCTTCTATTGTTGCCCTAAACCGCAATAATTTAAAAGAGGTTTTAGCGGTCGGAAAAAAAGCACTCATGATGCACGAAAAAACGCATGAGAGCATAAGAACCATTCGTCCATTAAAAGATGGTGTAATTGCAGATTTTAACGCCGCAGAATTAATGATTAGGGAGATGATGAAAATGATCTATCCTAAAAAACCATTGTTCCCACCAAGCTGGCGTATGGTTATTTGTATTCCTTCTTCCATTACTGAAGTTGAAAAACGTGCCGTAAGAGATTCTGCAGAACAAGCAGGTGCTAAAGAAGTTTATATGATTCATGAACCTATGGCAGCTGCACTAGGTATTGGTATAGATGTTGAAGAACCGGTTGGAAATATGATCATAGATATTGGTGGTGGTACCACAGGTATTACGGTTATTGCACTTGCAGGTATTGTGTGTGATCAAAGTATTCGTGTAGCAGGTGATGAATTTACTGCAGACATTATGGAAGCACTTCGCCGCTATCATAGTTTGTTAATTGGTGAGCGAACTGCAGAGCAAATTAAAATTAATGTTGGTGCTGCTTTAAAAGATTTAGACAACCCACCAGATGATTTACCAGTTAATGGACGTGACCTAGTAACAGGTATTCCTAAACAAATTATGGTGAGTTACCAAGAGATTGCGGAAGCACTTGATAAGAGTATCTTTAAAATAGAAGAAGCTATCTTAAAAGCCCTAGAAACCACGCCACCAGAGCTTGCGGCTGATATATACCGCAGGGGATTATACCTTACAGGTGGAGGTGCTTTACTTCGCGGGCTCGATAAAAGATTAAGTGCGAAAATTAAATTGCCAGTACATGTTGCAGAAGATCCACTTAAAAGTGTTGTGCGTGGTACGGGCTTAGCACTAAAAAATTATCAGCGTTTTCCGTTTATCATGCGCTAATAAATTGTCTTGAAAAATATTTTTGATTTCATACTTAGGCACTTTACATTACTAAGCTTTTTGCTTTTGCAAACTGCAGCCATCTATATGCTTACACAAGTAAGCACATCGCATCAAACTTTTTTTTCATCAAAGATGAATGATGCTACTTCAAAAATTAACGAGCGTTACTATAATATGCGTGGTTACTTTTTTTTAAGAGAAACCAATCAAAAATTAGCACTGGAAAATGCGAGGTTACTAAATTTACTAGGGTCAAATATTGCAGCACCAGATTCGAGTATTCGCATTGTTACCGATTCGATATACAAAGACTCCCTCAATAAATATAGAAAATATAATTGGCTGCCTGCTAAAGTAATTGGTAATACTGTTTCGTTACAAGCAAATTTTTTAACACTTGAACGCGGAAATTTACAAGGCGTAAAAAAAGGAATGGCAGCAATTTGTCCAGAGGGAATAGTGGGCGTTGTGGTAGAAGTATCAAATAACACGAGTAAGGTAATGAGCTTATTACACCGCAATAGCAGGGTAAGTGCGATGTTAAAAAAAGACAATAACGCGGGCAGTATCGAATGGGATGGTGCAAGCCCTTATTTCCTGCTTTTACGAAACGTTTCCAAGAGCGCTAAAGTAGTAAAAGGCGATACCGTTGTTACTAGTACCTACTCTGCAAACTTCCCACCCAATCAAATTGTGGGCCGTATAGCCGAAATAAATGCCGATCCTTCTAGTAATTTTTATACCTTAAAAATTAAAACAGCTGCTAATTTTTTCACACTTCAGTATGTATACTTAGTTGAAAACCTCAGGTACCAAGAACAATTTGATATAGAAAAACCCAATTCTAAAAATCGTGAATAGCATACTTAAAAATACCATACGCTTTGCACTGTTTTTACTACTACAAATTGTGGTACTTAACGAAGTGCCGCCTGTACATAGGTTTATTTTTCCCTACCTCTATTTCTTATTCATCCTTTGGTTGCCGTTCTCTATCAACCATTTTAGTTTGTTAATTGTTGCTTTCTTGTTTGGTCTTTCACTTGACTACTTTACCGGCACCACAGGTCTTCATGCCGCGCCCTGCGTGCTTATTGCCTATATTAGACCTTATTTATTAAACCTGCTATTGCCGCAAGAAACCATCGAGCAAAGCTACGCTGAGCCTGGCGTTAATAGTATGGGCTGGGCTCCATATGCCGTATATGTAGGCTTTCTCACATTTATTCATCACTTTTACTTGGTACTGATAGAATGGCTTCAATTTGGTGACTTTGTGTACTTTTTAGGCAAGGTTGTTGGTACCACACTTGTGAGCTTCATGATGATTGTACTTTCGGAACTTCTTTTCTTAAGAAAAGGCAAGTACAGAACCAATGCGGCCTAGTTTTTGCTGTCCACAAGTATGCATAAGTTTTTTTTAATAAAATGATGCTTTGTTGAATTTGTTACATCAAATTTGCAATACATTTTGTCGACTTATTTTAGCTAGCCCCTATGTCCGCATTTAATCAAAACCGAAGTAGAATTATTCAAATCATTTTTATAGGTGCGTTTACTTTAATAACCCTTCAACTCATTAATCTCCAAGTTTTTTCTACAAAATATAAAATGGCAGCAGATAACAATGCCTTTTATAGAAAAGTGATTTATCCTGATAGAGGAATCATTTTTGATCGCAAAAAAAGAGCCATTTTAGAAAATACGATTAGTTATGATTTGGTTGTTATTCCAGCCGAATCAAAAGGAAATGATACATTGGCACTATGCGCACTTTTAAATATTGATACGGCTACTTATAAAAAAAGAATGAGAGATCTAATTTTTAAAAATGGAGCCGTTAAGCCAAGTGTTTTTGAATCACTACTCACCACCGAAAATTTTGCGCGCCTCAACGAAAACATGTACCGTTTTCCTGGGTTTACATTAAGTGAAAGATCAGTACGCTCCTATCCTTACGATTGTGGCGCAGCTGTTCTTGGTTACACTGCAGAAGTGGATACTGGATTTTTACGCAGACATAAAGATGAAGGCTATGAAATGGGGGATTACTTTGGTACAACAGGACTAGAAAATAGTTACGAAAAAATACTCATGGGCCAACGCGGTATCAAACGATTTATTCGAGACAATAAAGGTAGAATTCAGGGTCCATGGGAAAAAGGAGAATTTGACACAACTGCTATTGCTGGAAAAAATTTATACTCAAGTATAGATGTAGAGCTTCAGCAACTTGGAGAAAAGCTCATGCAAAATAAAGTGGGGAGTATTGTAGCCATTGACCCCAAAACAGGCGGCATATTATGCATGGTAAGTGCCCCTTCGTATAACCCCAACTACTTAACTGGAAACCAACGAAAAAAGCATCTAGTAGACATGATGTACTTTGATCCTAGAAAACCACTACTCAATAGAACCGTTAGTACCACTTACTCTCCAGGCTCAACGTTCAAAACACTAGTGGGTATCATTGGTATGGCAGAAGGTGTTATTGATGATCAAACAACTGTAAGTTGCGGCGGAAGTTATCTCGGCTGTGGAAGAAAAATGGGATGCCACGCAGTAGGTACGTTTACTTTGAAGCCAGCTATTTCAAAATCATGTAATAGTTATTTTGCAGTTGTTTTTAGAAAAATTTTAGATAATGCAAAAGTTAATAATCGAGATATTACACTTGGGCTTTTTAATGAATATGCGTATTCGTTTGGTCTTGGTAAAAAATTAGGAGTAGATCTGCCATCTGAAAGAATGGGCAATATACCTACTGCTAAATATTACCAAAAAATATTTGGTAAAAATTGGCAGGCTTGTAATATTATTTCTAACTCTATAGGACAGGGAGAAATTACTACGACCCTTACACAACTCGCCAATGTAATGGCGATTATTGCAAATAAGGGATGGTATTATTTACCTCACTTGATTGACTCAATAGAAGGCGGTGATGATTATGAAATGCTTGCGCGTTTTAAAGTAAAACAAAGAACTAAAAATATTGCTGAAAGTATTTTTGAAGAAGTCCATGCTGGCATGCAAGGCACTATGGAATTTGGAACTGGCGCGGCTGCAAAAATTCCTGGCATTAACGTATGTGGCAAAACAGGTACTGTAGAAAACGCTTACAGAGGTGAATCATTAAAAGACCATGCTTTTTTTGGCGCATTTGCGCCGAGAGAAAATCCCCGTATTGCCATTGCAGTCATGTGTGAAAATGCTGGTTATGGTGCTACATCGGCGGCGCCTATCGCAAGTTTATTGATTGAAAAATATTTAAGGGATACCATTGCTGGGGCTGATAGAAAAGCAAAAATTGAGCAATTGGCAAACATGGATTTGATACCACCTCAAATGAAACGCCTAATGATAAAACAAGAGCCTACAAAAAAGATACCCATCAAAAAAACAAGTGCCAAGAAATAGCCAACCATAAACATGAATAGAAAAAATAATAATCTTGCGGCAGAAGGAATAGATTATACGGTTATTTGGCTGTATGCGATTTTAGTTTCCATTGGTGTGTTGTGTATTTTTATGGTAGAATATAAGGCCGACACCAATTGGCTAGCTACATTTTTAGGAGGTAAAACAAATTATAGCAAACAACTTATTTTTGGAGGTGTTTGTGCACTGGTGGCCACTTTTATCTTATTAACTGATAGTAAACTATTTACAGCATTTGCGAATCTCTCCTATCTGTTGGGTATCCTACTCATGCTATCCACCTTTGTGCTTGGGAAAAATATCAATGGATCAAAGTCGTGGATCCCTCTAGTAGGTGGATTTAATTTACAGCCAGCCGAACTTTGCAAGATATTTACATCTTTGGCATTGGCTAAATTTATTTCACGTCAAGAAGTAGATTTCACCAATTTAAAGTCGCAATTAATTGCAGGACTTATTGCACTAACCCCTGCAGCATTATCTATTCTACAGCATGAACTTGGTTTAGCGCTTGTATATTTAAGCCTTCTCATTGTAATGTATAGAGAGGGATTACCCGCTCAGTTTTTAATTATTGGATCATGCTTTGGCATACTAGCACTTGCCACCCTCATTGTAGAAATAGATACATTATCCATCACCTTAACCATTTTAGCAGCACTCATTATTTTTTTAGCTTATAGGCAAGTTAGAAAAAAACAAAGGCTCGTTACCATTGCGGCGATTCTGTCTATTTGGATCCTATGCATTGGCGTACAGCGTTATGTAGTACCTTATGTATTTAATAATGTATTAGAGTGCTACCAGAGTACTAGAATATATAGTATGCTGGGTAAAGATTATGATTGTAGTTTAAATAAAAAGTCTAACGAAAAAGTTACAGGGAAAGCTGCGCGCAAGCCAGATGATTATAACGTAAGACAAAGTAAAATTGCGATTGGCTCTGGTGGATTTTTTGGAAGAGGCTTTTTAAAAGGAACGCAAACAAGAGGCAAATATGTACCCGAACAAGACACCGATTTTATTTTTACTTCATTAGGTGAAGCATTTGGATTTGTAGGTTGTGCCATATTTCTAGGACTTTACTTATATTTCTTATTCCGCATTGTACGGATTGCAGAAAGGCAGCGAAGCGCCTTTAGTAGGGTATATGCTTACTGCGTAGCTAGTATTTTATTTTTCCATATTGCAGTAAATGTAAGTATGACCATTGGACTTTTTCCAATTGTGGGCATTACCCTTCCACTCATAAGTTATGGAGGGTCATCGCTACTCACATTTACAGTATTAATTTTTATCATGCTCCGACTAGACGCCGACAGACAAATGGTGTTACGTTAAGCCAATCGAGTTTTCATGCAAATTATTCCATTATCAGAAGGCAGTTTCACTATTGACAAATCCAAGGTTTTTGTTCCTATTAATACCGAAACAGAAGCCCTACAAAGTAGACCTGTAGGAAGTTTACTCGTAGAAATTCAGCCATTTGTTGTTATTACTAAAAAAGATATTATTTTAATTGATACGGGGCTTGGCTATACAAATACAGATGGTCAATTACAATTGCACGAAAATTTAGAAAAAGTAGGTATCAAACCAGCTGCTGTAACTAAGGTACTTATGAGTCACTTACACAAAGACCATGCAGGTGGCACCACATTTAGTAATATTGATAACACTGCACGTTACATAAGTTTCCCTTATGCAACTTATTATATCCAACAACGTGAATTTGAATATGCTACAGGCATAGGCTCGGCCTCTTATATACCTGAAGACATTCTGCCGCTTCAAGATTTTAGTAAAGTTTTATGGCTAGATAGTGATGAGGGCGAAATTGAAAGTGGTATTAAATACCAGGTTACGGGTGCTCACTCGAAGTTTCATCAGGTGTTTTGGATTACCGAAGACAATGAAACCGTATTTTTTGGCGGAGATGATGCACCTCAATTGCAGCAAATGAAAAGCAAGTTTGTAGCTAAGTACGATTATGATGGAAAAAAATGCATGGAACTCAGACAAACATGGCTTGAAAAAGCAAAACAAGAAGGATGGACCTTCTTGTTTTACCATGATATTAAAATGCCTATTTGGAACAGTCGTTAAAGCGTAGGTTCTTGCTGACCTGAAGGAGGCGGTGGTGGTTTGTTGCCCTTTTTATGCATCCCTTTTCTGTTTTGTAATTCTTCTTTGATCATACCCATAAAGGCACGATCTGCAGTAAGCGCTTTATTGGCACGCTCTTCTGATCCCAATGCTTTTTTGAAGTCGTTTCTGTACTTTTTTCTGATGTTTAATGCGGCTTCTTCAAAAGCCAACACATCCTCTTTTTTTTCTTGACGTGCTTTTTTTAATTCTTCAATACAAGCATTGTAGGCTGGCCAAAATTTTTGCGCTTCGTCAGCGTTTAAATTTAAATGCTTGGTAATAAATGCAACTTTTAATGCTTCTACATTTTCTTTACTAGGCTTTGAGCCTTTGCCACGAGGGCCCATTGGTCTTTCCTGTGGTTGTGCGCTACTTATGGCTACAACAAACATTGAAAGTAAAATACTAAAAATGATCTTTTTCATAACTGGTAATTTAATTACTTGATTGAATATATTCTAGAAGTTCCTGATCAGAACTTTTTTCTATTAATGCTTCTTCGCTTTCAAGTGTATATTCTTGCACTAATACATCTGGTGAAACAATAAGTTTTTCATGTACATCCATATATGAAAGCAAAGTAGAATCACTTATGGTTTCGATTATTTGGGTATGATCTGCGCCAATATAAGCACTGTAATCAAAGGATTGCTTTTCACTTGTATAAAAATAATTTCCAAGCACCATAATTCCAATGAGACCCGCTGCAGCCGCTATTTTAGACCAAGTAAACATTTTTACAGTTGTGGTTGCAAGCGGTACCCTGTCTTGTGAAACTGGTATTTGATATCCCGTTTGCTTAGGTATCGTATTTAGTAGAGGTGCCACTAATTCAAGCTCTTCATATACAGCTTCCGTTTCTATTTTTGCACGCACCATACTAGGCAGCATTTCAAAATAATGAGCTGGTACTTCATAAGGCATTTGGGATTGAATCGTCGTCCAAAATGGGCTTAATGCTTCTAACTCTTCGTGTATGGTTTTAATTTGATGCATGGCTGTTCAATAGACTTTAGCTTATCCTTTAGGTTTAATAACTTTTAATAAATTCTTCGATTTTTTTTGCAGCATGATGATAACTCGCCTTTAGAGCACCTTCGGAAGTATCCAACAACTCACTCATTTGCTGATAAGGCATTTCGTCATAATAGCGTAAATTAAAAACGAGCTGCTGCTTTTCAGGTAAAGATTTAATAGCAAGTT
>Ga0315908_10000780_pt1 | contig 24894 bp, 13 predicted proteins | sample LakEriMetagenome_12_FD_203520 | JGI IMG/M metagenome (GOLD analysis project Ga0315908, IMG submission 203520) | Freshwater fungal communities from buoy surface, Lake Erie, Ohio, United States - Buoy 4 MA124 | ecosystem: Environmental > Aquatic > Freshwater > Lake > Lake biofilm | place: USA...
TTCTTTGTTTAGTTAGAAATAAACCAAACATTGAATTTTATAAAGTTAAGGAAAGTCGATTGATATTTTTATAAGAAATAAGATTGTAGCGAGAAAGAATGGTAAGCAAGATAAAATGGTTAGACAATAATAGTGTGATAGTAAGTACATTGAATGGATGTATAATTTAATATTAAATATAAAGCGAGAAAGAAAAAGATATTATGCAAATAAGTGATGCTATTTGGGATATGAAGGTGGAAAATAATATGGTGATTTTGGGCTGTGATGAAGGAATGGTTAGGATCTACAAAAGGGAGGACAATGAATTGAATTTAATAAAAGAGTCTAGAAGATAGAAAAGTAAATGTCTAATGGTAGATTATAGTTAGGAAACAGAAGGGAGGAAAACAATATACGGAATGTTCGATGATAACATAGTCAGGAAGATGGAATGGAGTGCTTTATAAGTCATACTCACCATTGAACCTGGTCAAGAGTTCAAGATGACTTATATCAAAACTATAAGAGATCATCTTATCATTGGTACTAATTAGGGCCATCTCTTATTCTATGAGACTTAGTTTGGATCTAGGCTCAGACTATTCAAAGATCATATTGCTGATATTCTTGTTATCTGTGTTTCTAATGATTAATAACATATTTATGCATCAGGTTCTGATTCCAAAATCATACATCTTTCTTATCATAATAATTAATATTAATTAGCATCCTCCGATAGAGGTTAATCTCATGATGTCAACTCTCTTGTATTGCTTTCTGATAATCTGCTTATATCTGCAGGTAATTCTACTGATATCTGTCTTTATCCTTTGGACAATCATGCTTTCCCTTAAAGGTATTTCTCCACACATAATCAAAAATAGTTAATTCATTACAAGAATATTTATAATCACATGTTTGTTAAAACATTACAGATTAAAGATAATATCTATATTTTAGTTAATTTAGGATTTCAATTATAGCTATTTAAAATAACTTCCAATAATAATTATGAATTCATTTTAGAGATAAAAAGTAAGGATAGTCCCATAATATCTCATGACATTAATAAAAATGGCAATTTGATTGCTTATAGTACTTTGGAAGAAACCACAGTATTACTTGTAAAAAAAATAAATGGTAATTTCCACATAGAAAAAGCGACTCTTGATAATTCAAGTAAAATATCAGCTTCATTAGTAATTTGCTTTGGAAAATAGTCAGATTTATTATATATGATTAATGAAGATAAATAAATGCAATCTTATGATATCATTACAAATAGTTATACTAAAATTGTTGACTTGAATTAGTTTCCAGTGTCTTTCAACCAGATTTAGTAAACCAAAAATGAGAAGTTCATAGCAATTGGAGCTAAAAACTTTACATCTGATTAGATTCTTGTAATTGACACTGATACCAATATAATCATTTATTAATTTCAAAAGTATCTGAAAAACAGAATTTTCAAAACCTTTAAAATTGATAATGACAAACTATTCGTTTTGTTTGACAATAGTAAGTTTATTATTATCGATTTTATCAAAAATAAAATTAATAAAAGGACTAAATAAATGTTAAATAACTTCCCTAAAAATTATTTAAAATAGTCTAATAAAGTTGAAGATATTATTTTGCATCCCTTTAATTCTCAAAAAATAATCTTAGTTGCTTTAGATTATTACGTTACTGTTTTCCTAGATCATGAAATCAAAGAGTCTAGTTTAATTTTGCAAAATAAAGAAGAAATTAATTTTAACAGTACTTCTTACAATCGAACTAATTTTGATATTATCAAAAGGAAAAGTCCAATTTTATTTGCAACTTCTCTAAACAAATCAGTAATGTTTATTTAGTCAGAATGGAAAAGTTTGTTATCAGAGATAATTAATCCTATTTACTCAAAGAAGTTTATTAAATGATTTTTATATAATAATGAATATAAAATATTAAATGGATAAATATGATAGATAGATAAGATTATGGGGAAAAAACGGTTAATAGAAATTATAAGAAGGTAAGATTTTAATACTAGGTAGTGAATGTAGTGGAGTAGAAGCATTAAAAAATTTGGTATTGCCTGGAATAAAAAAGTATAAAATAGTAGATGATAAAATAATAAGTAAAGATGATATTCAGGTGAATTTTTTTACAGAGCCAGGAAGTTTAGGGAGAAGTAGAGTAGAGGTGGTGAGTGGAAAGTTAGCAGAATTAAATGAGGAAGTTTAAAATGAGTATCTGCATATGTAGATTGATTAATATATCAGAGATTAAATGGAACAAGATATACTTAACTATGATGTTGTTATTTGTAATGAGCTTAGTCAAGATTATTAGTGCTTACTTTCACAGATAGTAGTTCATAAATATAAAAAAGTCTTACTTATTCTTTACACTATTGGGCTTTTGGGATATCTCAGAATTGATTGTTTATAACACTATGTTATTTAAACCAATACTTTTAAAATCACTGAAGACTTTAAACTCTTCAAAGGATTCTAAGGGCAATTTTAATTATATTTATTATTTTATATCACTCATATTTATTTTACTTATTTATATTTAGATTGCAAGTGTTTTGTGAGTCTTTTGACTTTGACAAACTAAATGATCATTAATTCAACCATATTCCTTATATTGTTATTCTTTATCAATTGTTACAGAAATATAAATAATCTAACAATGGTCTATTGCCAACCACTTTTTAGTAAAAAAAGGATTTCTAATAATCTATTATTCAAAATGCAAGAAACAATTTCTCAAATAACCTTAGTTTTTAGTAAGCCTATAATAATGCTTGGAAAATTTATTAAGACCCTTCATTATTGCCTGATAATCTTAAATTTATATTCAATTTTATTAAAAATCATTTCAATCTTATAGATATTAATTCTAAATTTTGGCAATTTTGTTTAGCTTTAAAATTATTTTATGAGAAGTGTAATGAATTGCCGATTAATGGAAGTATTCCAGATATGAATTCACTTACTAATTATTATTTAGATTTATAAAATGTTTATAATGAAAAGTTTAATTTAGATAAATAAATAATAATAAAAAATTTAGATGAAATACTAATAAAATTTAATTTGAAATAATAATTTGAAGAAAAAGAAATAGATATTTGGATAAAAAATTGTTACGATTTACAATACATATAATATAGAAATTTATAAGATGAATTAAACGAAATATAGCTAAAAGATTTTAATGAAAACGATAATTATATTTGGTATTTAGTAATAATGGGTGTAATGGAATTAGAAATAGAAAATAAATAAAAGCTTGAAAGGGATTAATATTTATTACTATAAAAAAAGGTAGAAAGTATAATACAAAAAAGATTGCCTAAAGAATAGAAGATAGAAATCTAAATGAAATATTTAAAAGAATCGTAAGATCTATTATTATAAATAAAAGATGCCGATTTGGAAATAAGAAAATACATACAACTTGTTCAGTGATGGGGGGGATAACTGCCTAAGAAATAATAAAAATAATAACTTAATAAAACATACCATTGAACCATACCCTGATATACGATGGAGTTCAGACAATAATGGAAGTGCATAGATTTTGATTATATAATAAGTCAAATATTATCATACTTGATTTTCTTATTCTTTTGACCTTATTTATGTCTGTCTTTATCCTTATGACCCTTGGTGTCCTTATGTTTGTCCTTCTACTCAAGAGTCTTGATTTCCTAATTGGCAATGCGATTAGCCTAATCAACCCTTTCCTTAAAAATCATGACATGGTCTTACTCAACAGGATAAGGGTCTAACTTGGTGCCAAGAAGATGTTCAATTTTGAGATAGTTCTCAACATCGTATTAATGCACAAGATTAATAGCTCTTCCTGCTCTTCCAGCTCTAGCAGTCCTACCCACTCTATGAATATACTCTTTAGAATGTTAAGGAATATCATAATTAATTACTAGATCAACACACTCAATATCTAGTCCTCTACTAGCCACATCTGTTGCTATCAATATATTATTCTCGCTTCGTTTAAATTTGCTCAAAGCTCCTAGTCTTTTCACTTGCGACATGCTCCCATGTACACTTACTGCTTTAAACCCTAAATTCCTTGCCATTAGAGTTACTCTCAAAGCATTAACGCAAGTATTTACAAATATTATAGTGCTATTTCCACTAAACTCATTAAGAATATATGTCAAATAACTGTCTTTGTCTTTAGCGGGGATAAAGCAGAACTATTACAAAAGGGTCTTGACAGTCTGGTATTTGCTGCTTACTTCAATTTTAACAGGGTCTACTAGACTGGCTCTCTAAAGTTTGCTAACTTTATTAGTCATAGTAGCAGAGAACAAGAAAGTGTTCCTATCTTTATTAATAATATCTAAAATTTGATTGATTTCCTTTTCAAAATCCATATTTAATAGTTTATCAGCCTCATCAAACACTAAATACTTAATGTTTTTCAATGAGAATCCTTTAGTGTTCTATAGATGATAAATGAGTCGACCGGGAGTGCCTATTACTATATGAGGTCTTTTGCTTAAAGCCCTTACTTGACTTTAAGGATCTAGTCCTCCCACAATTACAACTGTGTTTAGATTTATGCTGCTACCTAATGCTTCGAATTGTTCACTTATTTACACAGATAATTCACGGGTCGGAGATAAAACTAGAGCGAAAAATGCTTATGGTTTTTCTAGTAGTTTTTGAACTATTGGCAATGCAAATGCCATTGTTTTTCCACTTCCTGTCTCTGCTAATGCTATTATGTCTTTACCTTAAAGTGAATATGGAATTGATTCTTATTGAATTTGAGTTGGATATTTGTAATTAAGTCTTTCACATGCTAATGCTAATTCCTCACAGATTCCTATTTCTCTAAATGTTTTTTTTTTTATTTATTTCTCAGTTGCATTATTATTCTCTATTTCTTAAGCTAATTTAATTTCTTATTTCATTTCATCTTCTTTTTATATTTCATCTTCTTATTTCATTTCATCTTCTTATTCTTTTTCATCTTTTTAATCTATTTCATCTTCTTATTCTATTTCATTTTCTTATTCTTTTTTTAGTTATTTTTTTGTTTCCTTTTTATTTATTTTATTTTTCTTCTTATTTATTTTATCTTTTATTTATTTATTTTAAATATCCATTTATACAATATATTAAACTATAAAATATTATAATTATATTTTATCATTTGCAATCACTATTAATTTATTAATTAATAACATCTGAACTTGTATTAATTATATTTTGTAGTATGAATTTTTTGTTTTATTATTAATTATCAATTTCAAATTTAACTTTTAATAATTTTTAATTTTCTTATTTATAAAAATCCATAATGTCATTTTAAGATTACTAAATTTCTTTATATTTTAATTTTTTATTTTTTGAATTATTTAATTATTAATTAAAAGAAGTATTTATATAAGATCTATCATTACTTGTATAAAGAATTTAGTTTGCTTATTTATTTGCTTATTATAATTATTCTTATTATTTCATATATTTTTAAGACATTTTTAATTCTAAATCTTTCATTTTTATTATATCAGTAACAATTTAATTTTGTAATTTATTTTCATTTTATATTATTTTTTCTATCGTTTAATTCTGTTATTCTTTTTTATTTAGAAAAAATTCTTCAATCTAATAAATATTTTGTTATTTTTAATTAATTATAAAAATAAATTATTAAAATTTATGTTACTTTTTATTTGCTATCCAATCTGTCTTATTTAACCTAAAAACTTTTTGCTTTAATTTATTTATCTTTGTTTTCTGTTTATTTTTGAATTTTTAATTAATTTAATCGTTTTTATGCTCTTACTTATTAAGCAATAATTTAATTTTATTCCAAATGTTTTAAATATTTATATTATTATTATATTTTCATATTTTGAATTTCATTAAAGATCTATTTATTTTTTTCTAATGTGATTTAGTCTTAATTATATTTCTAAAACATAAATTAATATAATAACTTTTTGCAAATTATCTTCTTTGGCATTTTATATTAAATTATAATTTTCCACTTTATTATTTATATTTTCTATTTTCTTTTCTGTTTTGGATTAAATATTAAATAGATATTTTAATTTATTTTTCATAAAATTTTATTCATCTTATAGATGTTTTCTAGCTAATTATAAAATATCTAATGTTTTCATGCTTCTATTTTTATTTTAAGAAATGTCAAACTAAAATTCTTCATTTTAATTTTAATTTATATATTTATAATAGTATTCATTAAGTATGTACTCCATTGATAAAATATATAATTAATTTAATAATATAATTTGTTTTTTTTAATTCATAAATTCTATTTCTTTTTATTAAGTTTTTCTACTTATTCATAATATTTATCCCAAACACAAATTCAACAGCCGTTTCCACAACAATCTTCATTTTTAGGTATTTATAATTCGAATTCATAATCTTCAGTAATATTTTTTTCGTTATTGTTTTAGTCAAGTTCTAGTAATATTTTATCTTCTATTAATTCATAATTTATTATTTTCTTATTGAAATTTTCAATTATTAAAATAAAATTCTCCATTTTAATTAAGTTAAATTAAAAAAATGTTAAAGTTTTATTAATAGCTATTTTAAATAAAAATATTAAATTATATAGTATAAATATTTATATTTTTATAATGCTAAGGTGATCTTATAAATAAAAAAATAAAAATTTTGTATTCAATAAATTACTTTTTTTGATAGAGTGTATTATTGATTTAATAAATAAAATTATTTTCCTTATTTTAAATTAATATTTCTCATTATTATATAAATATATTTTTGAATTTTTTGTATTTTTTATTGAAATTTAATTTAAATGAGTTTTTTATTTATAACAGAAAAATTTAATATAATTAATATAATATATTTTTACATCTATTAATATTAAAAAAGAATAAAATTGGTTTTTGTGTCTGCAAGATAATGGGAAGAGATATTAAAGAATCAAAATGGTCTTGGAAAATGAGATAATGATGAATATGGATAATAAATTTATTTTTAATAAAATAAACAATTAAATATAATTCAAAATTTATATATAATAAATATCATTTAAATAATCTATAAATTAATATATGGATTGTGTAATTTTGATAGTTAAAAAAAAGGAAATAAAAAAATAGAACACTAGCGAAGTGAAATAAATATTATTTAAAAATTTTCATATATATATAAAATCCAAAAAAAAGAATTATATATTAAATTAAAAATAGAATATAAAAATATAATATCTATAAAAAATAAATAAGTTATATAATGGGTTGTTCAAATTCAGTAGCTGCTTAAGAAAGCAAAAAAGAAGTGAAAGATAATCAAAATAAAACTTAAGGGAATGATATTAAAAATAGTGATATTAATAATAATAATAAATAAATAAAGATATCAGTAAATAGAATAGATGACAATAACTAATTAGAAAGGATAGATTAAAACTTCAAACCTTAATTATTCTAAATAATTAAAGAGCTAGAGAAAAATGGGAGTTTATATAATGATGAGTAATTTATAGCAAACAACGACTCAATCTGTACAGACCCATCAGACACAAGATACTCAAAATTCCAGAAATGCTAATGGAAAAGAGTAAAAGAAATTTTAGGAGATGAAGTAGTTCTATTCGACAAAATTGATCCTGATGATATTTCCCAAGGAGGTCTAGGAGTATGTTATTTTTTATGTAGTTTAAGCATCCTGGCTGAAAATGGGAAATATGTGATCAAGTGTTTCAATACTGATAAAGTCAATAACCATGGAGTATACTCTGTGAACTTCTATATTCTGGGTTATAAGTAAGAAGTCATTGTCGATGATTTGTTTCCTTCTTATAGAAATAAATTTTCTTTCAGTTAGCCAAAAGGTAATGAGATATGGGTGTTGTTATTGGAGAAGGCTTGGTGCAAGTTGTTTAAGAAATACACTGTTGCTGAGGGTGGATTGCCATAAGTTGCATTGGAATATCTTACTGGAGCTCCTAGTTATAGTTATAATTCTGATAATAATGAAGATATGTGGAAAAATCCTTAGCTTATTTCTTAGATGTTTTTAAGTTATGAAATTGCACATTTCTTTTCAGCTGCAGGAAGTAAGACATTCTCTGAAGAAAAAAATAATGGTATTCCTATTATTTATTTATTTTTTAAGGGATCGTTGGTGGACATGCTTATAGTATATTACAAGTTAATGAATATAACAATGATGTTATTATTAAATTGAGAAATCCATGGGGAAATACAGAGTTTTAGGGTAAATACTCGGAATCTAGTGAATTATGGAAAGATGAGAAATTATGCTAGTTATTTTAATTTGTGGCTGGAAATGATGGTATATTTTACATGAACATTTAAGAATTCGTGTAATACTTTGATTAATTCACTGTATGTTACATTAAGGAAAATTATTAGATATAAGAAACATGCAAGCTAAACTTAAAAAATGAAGAAGAATGTTTTTTGAAAATGGATGTGGATTTAGATAAGTAAAATATTTGTTTGAGATTACATTAGATGTTGAAATACATAGTTCATGAGGATGGATATGAATATTCTAAGGTTTAGTTTAGAATATTCAAAATGGGTAATCAAGTGGAATTAATATCTGATGGAGAGTCTTATCGATAATAAGGATTCCATAGCATTTTACACTCAGAAAAAGTATTTACTGAGTTCACCAAAGGATCTTACATGATTTACATAAAAGTGTACTGGCACAACAATATTCAGAGGAATATAACTATTTCTGGATTTTCTGATTAGCCAGTCCATTTTAATTAACTTGATTCTGTAACTGGAAAATAGGTTATTAGTGATTATGTGTTGTAGTTATGTTAAAAATCTGTTTTAAGTCAGAAGTAGGAAGGGAAAGTTAAAGGGTTGTAGTATTGCAAAGTAGAAAATGATAGGTAAAATGTTATTTATGTTAAAAATACTAATAAAGATATTAAGATTATACTTAAGTATACCCTTGCTAATATGTAGAATTATTCTTTTTATAATCCTGAAAATAATTCTACTTCTAATGAAGTATTAGCTGAAGTCTTGCCTGACTAATACTAGTTGTTTTTTATGTAGCCCATAGATTACTACTAAGGATATAATTATAAATTATAAAAAGCTATGCAGATAGAATCTATTTGAATTCATTTTTTTATTATTATAATTATTATTGTAATATCATTAAATAATTTTTTAGAATATACGATTTACAATTTTATAATTAGATTATACTTAATTTTTATAATAAATAAATAAAATATTAATAAAAATGTATTACTTAATTTTAAATTTTCTTAAAAAGATAGACTTTTATGGAATAGATCATAAATTTTATTTTTATGGAGATACTTAACATAAATCTAATTTTACTAGATTTATGAGCTTAATTACTATTAAATGTATAATAATAATAGTTTTTACTTAATCTTTCTATTATTTTTTGAATTTAAAAAATAACTACTAGCTGTAAATAGATACTAATAAAACAGAAAAATTAAATTAAAATCTTTAATTGGACTGCAATTATTCTTCTCCTTTTATGATTACAACTTTTTATATTAATTTTACATAAAATTATGACTAATAGTTGAAATAAATTTCTAATTCTTAATATAAATTTTATTTGTATATTAATTATACAAATAGAAATGATATACAAAATAAAATTTAGACAATTAATTAGTAAATTTAATTAGAATAATGTACTTTAAATCATTTAGATACTGAATAAATAAATTTTTTGAAATTAAAAAATTATAGTATATCTGATTATTATTGTGTGCCTAAAAATTCTTCAATTTATATCAATTAATAAAGTAAATTTGCACTTGATATTTAATTGAATGAATAATCTAAAGGGATATATAATTATCAATTTTTTCAAGATATACATTATGTAGATGTTTTTATAAGGGATTAAGCTATTTAATTAAATAATTTAAAATAACCTTTCAAATATTAATATTAATACTATCAATTTGAAAATTATAATAGTTTTTATGAATTTTTATTAATTCCTTTCTGGAATTTTACAATAAATTAATGGTAAGTAAATGATAAATCTTAATAAGTTATAACTTCTAGAGATATTTCTTAAATGATTTTTGATTTAAACATAATTTAGGTTTAAACATAATTTGATTACTTAATTGTAAGTACTTAAGATAATTAATATGGAATACAATTAAAATATGTAAATAAATAAAATATAAAGGCTGGTTATTTAGATTATGACTTTAAATTAGATTAGAAATGGGAAGTAAATTAAAATTATTTAGTATTAAAATATTTTAGTACTGTTTATTTTAATATTAATAATGAAGTTTTTATTTACAAAAGACAGTATTAAAAATTTTTAGAATTGATTATTCAAATATAAGCACTTTTTAATATAGTTTTTTTGGTTTTAAATAATATAAATTAGTTTTATTATTAAATAAATAAAAAAAAAATTTTTATCAATTAATATAGAGAAGATTTAAATTTATTTAATAGTTAAAATTATTTAAAACATTAAAATTTATAAATTAATTTATAAAATTAAAATGAAAATTAAATAATTTAAGAATAAATATAACTAAATAAAAAATAAGAATATTATTAAGGAAATAAATATTAAAATAATCAAGCATATTTAGATCGTTACAATTATTAAAATTTAAATGATAAAATAAATTAAAGTAAAATTATAGAAAATTAATATAATTTTTTAATAAATAAACTGGATATAAAAAATTTGTTTTTTATTCTATATTAAATAGAATAATTAAAATATTTTTTACTTGATGAATAAGAATATAAATTATTAAAATATATAAGTATTTAAGAATTTTAACAAATGATAGATATTAAGAATAATATTTAGTATAAAGATTATTAAAATCATAATGATTTTATTTTGTACAAAGATTTAATAATTAATTATGAATTTAATTGTATTAGAAAAAAAAAATTATTATAATTAATATAAATAGGAAATTTAAATAATGAAAAAATTGACCAAAATTAAAATAATTTATAAGAAAATGAGAATTTTAACAACCGAAATTAATTTGATGAAAATAACAATATTTAAAATTATTAAAATTAAATTTAAGAGTAAAATAATTAATTATAAGATACTTTAAACGAAATATAATAAGAGAATTAAGAATTTAATATTTAAAATTAGATGAATTTATAAAAAAATTAATAGTTAGAAATTAGAGATAATATATCCTAATAAAAACTGAAAAAATTATCCTTTAAAATAAATAAAAATAAATTTTAATACTCAAAAAAAAAAGATAATGTTTGAATTAATATTAACTAGAATACTTTTATTGTTTTAATTATTATAATCAATTATTTTTTATTTCAATCTATTATAAATGATTTATTTAAAAGATTTATTTATTTTAATAAAAATAAATTTGTTAATCAATATAAAAAATAATTTAATCACTTTTTAAAAAAATAAATGACGTCTTCTTTTATTTTTTTGGCTGAATCTACATTATTTTGCCAACATTAGTCATCTGAGTAAGTTTTATCTTTATAACACTAATATAAAGATTTTTATAAAAAGATAATTTTATATTCGAGTAAATTTAATTCTTTCTCTACTTTTTTTCTTCCGGCTTATAAACATTATGCATATTTGTCTCCATTATTTTTATTCCCTTAATAACAATTTTCTTCAATGTCTGTAGATTTATGTTATGCAAATTACATAATATCAGGTAAAATATTTTATTCTAAGTATTAACCGAATTTACCTATTTTATCCATTATCTTACTATCTTCCATTTTAAATAAGATATTTATATTTTATAATTATATTATAAACAGTATATTTATTAATAATTCATCTTCAATATTTAATTTAGTTTATAAATTAGTTAACTAAAATTAAAAATAAATAATTTTATAATGTTTTTTTATAAATTGATAATTCTTCTTATAAATAAATCTTAATTATTAAATTATTAAATATTTAATATAATAATTTTTTAAAAGATTGTTTTAAATTTTAATAAAAAAGTATAAATATAAAATTAATAATATTATAATATTCCTAAAGAATGAAATATTTACCATTATTTTTAATTTTATTTGTTTAATTAAACTATTCTCTTTGTTATGGATATTATGATAGTGGATATGGATATAGAGGAGGATATTATGTAGGTCACAGTTATCGTTACGGTTTTTTTTCAATATTATTTACGATATTGTCGATTGCACTTTTTATTTTTATTGTATATTCTTTGTTAATGTGGTGTAGAGGTAGGTTTTAACTTTAATAAAATTAATAAGGTATTTAAATTCATAATCCTAATTAACAAAATTATTAATAATTTTAAAATGAAACATAAATTAGAAATTAGTAGAATTAAAATATTTATACTTAAGGATAATATTAATAATAATAAAATCACCCCTTATAGATATAATAATAAAAAGTATAACCACAGTAAGTCTAATAAAATAATAATAATATGTATCCATAAATAATAGATTATCCATAATAATAAATCTAATAATAAAATTAAGTTAAAAATTGATTTAAAATTATAATGATAAATAAAAATAAATATAAAAATTTAAATATAAATAAAAAATAAAAATGGACTTACATAAATGTAAAATTAGATTGGAAAATGGAGAACTACTAAATGATAAAGAAGTTTAATTACTAGCAGAATTATCAAAAGAAATATTAATGGAAGAATCAAACACAGTGCCAGTAAATGCTCCTGTAAATGTTTGTGGGGATATCCATGGATAATTTTGGGATTTATTGGAATTATTCAGAAAAGGAGGAGATATAAATACAAAAAACTACGTATTTCTTGGAGATTATGTAGATCGAGGCTATCATTCAATAGAAACTACTCTTTACTTATTGGTGCTCAAGTGTCTCTACCCTCATAAAATCACTCTAATTAGAGGAAATCATGAAAGCAGAGTCATTAGTTAGAGTTATGGATTTTATGATGAAATTAATCAGAAATATGGACATACTGGCATCTTTAGAATTATCATGGAGGTCTTTGACTATCTCCCTATTTCAGCAATTATTGAAGGTATCAATTAAATATTAATAATTAATCTATAATTAACAAGAATTATTATACATTATTTAGTAAATATAATAAAATACAATAAAAATTAGGGAAGATGTTGTTAGTGCATGGTGGACTTTCTCCCGATGTTCGACTGGTTGATTAGATTCGATTAATTGACAGGAAAATGGAGATTCCAACCGAAGGTGCTTACGCTCATCTGATGTGGAGTGATCCTGAAGAGACTATTAAAGATTGGCAGATTTCGCCAAGAGGAGCTGGATACATGTTCGGCTTTAATGTTGTTAAAAAGTTTAACCATATTAATGGTTTAGATTTTATTGTCAGGGCTCATCAATTGATTATGGAGGGTTATAAACATATGTTTAATGAAATGCTTGTTACTATTTGGAGTGCTCCTAATTATTGTTATAGGTATTCTTTATAAATTTATATTAAGGATGAATAATAAAGCTACTATTCTTCAGATTGATGAAAATCTTAATAAAAATTATCTTCTTTTTAAGGAGTCTCCTTAAAGCATTAAAAGTCAAAATCCTCAAAATGTTTTACCTTACTTTTTATGATTATTAACTATATATATATAATTCCAAGTATATTTATATTATAATAATCACAATTCAGTTTTTTGACTTTTAAATTTAAAATTTTAGTTTTCAGATTAATAATCTTTTTAGTTATTTTTATAGTTTTTCTAAGATTTTTTCATTAATTTGTAAAATTTATTGTACTATTTTTATTTAAAAATAGAATTTTTATTATTTATTACACCATCTTTCATTTAAATATAATTCTAATTTAATATCTATTTATTTGAAATTAATGTTTTAATTTACTTATCACTGAAATCAGTAATTTATTACTATTACTATAAGTTATTTTATTTTTATTATTAAATATTTTCTTGGGGTGATTGTTCAGTATAAAATAATTATTTTTCAGATGCTAATTTATTATTATTGTTTTTAATTAGTGATGAGCTTTCGCAATTATTTTCTGTTTTAATTTAAGAAGGCATATATTTGCTAAATCTAATTTTTAAATAATCATAGACTCCTTTACTTATTAATATTAGAAATTTAATTACTTTAATGATCTATTTTATTTTTAATTTTATTTAAGTTAATTCTAATTTTCTTAAAAACTTGACAAATTATATTTTCTTTCTTCATAATTATTATTTCATCTATTTATTTTCTTCATTGAAATATTGAATTTTTCTTATATTTATTTTGTACTATAGATATTTAGATATTGTTATATTATTTATTAATTTTATATAAGTTTATTTTCTTTTTACTATTAATAATATACTTAATTATTAATTATTTTAAATTTATTTTGATTTTAATATTCATCTTTATCTATTTTTTAACAACAATATTGTTAAATTTTTTTAATTTAATTTTTTTGAAATAAAGGTTAAGAATTTTAACCAAAATTTTATTATTATAAATTTTCATATTCAGAAATAATATTATTTTATCTAATTTATTAATAAGTTTGATTAAACCTTTATTAAATATTAGAGTGTAATTATTATTTGTTTAATTCATCAATCAAAAAAATATTTTTAAGATTTATTTCTTTCCTTATTATATATTTGAAATTCTAAATATTAATAATTAGTAAAGTTAAATTTTATGAAACACATTTTGCTGAATGATTTCTATATTCCTAACCATTTAAATAATCTTCTTATCCAAATAATTGATTTTTTGATAAAATAGCAGTTTTTTATTATTTAAAATTATTACTATTATTATTATGATATTAAATATTTCAATTATTTAATTCAATATTTTCCTTATTATTTTATATTTTATGGGATATTTCAATTTATCCTTTTTTAATTAAATAAATGTATTATATTTTATCATATTATTAATAAATAATGTTATTATAATTAAATTTTTATTTTTAAAACATATTTAGATATATTTATATTTTATCTTTAAGTAAAGAGTTTCTGAAAAAATAATTATAGATATATTATTAGAATTTATTCATTTTATCATTAATGTGTTTATCTAAATATTCTTTAATAATATTTTAGTCAATATAAGCCAATTAACAATCTTCTTTTGCTAAAATTGTGAATTAGTAATTTTATTGTGATATTTATAACATATTTTAACAAATAACATATCCTTTTTTTACAGAATTAATATAATTTTATTTTAAACATCCATCTTTATTAAAAAAATTTTAAATATTTTTTATATAAAATGGATCTATCCTAAGAACCTATTTTATCTGTAAAAGTAAACTATTTTCATCAAAAATGAATGTTGATTATTTATTAAATTATAAATTATTTTTTTAATTTATAATGTGTTCTTAATATAATAAACTTGTTTATCTTTTTAATATATCCTTTTCTTAAATATTTAATTAATTATTATTCTATTATAGCAAAATTTATTTTCCACTTAGTAAATTAACTAATTTATTTTTTTATTAATATTATTACTAGATTTATAAAAGTTATTTAAAGTATATGGAAGTAGGAGTATCAATTTAAATTTATATTTCTTAAAAATCTTTATATCAATACAAATTAACAGATCCTGACAATAAAATATAAATATATTACTATTTTTGATTTTAATTTTACAAAATTTCTCCTTTCAATATTTTTTTATATTATAATTATGAGCTAATTTTCTCTTAAATATTATTTTTATGATATTTATATATTTTGTTTAAATATTGATAAAATTATGTTTTATTCATTAATTTTTGAATTGTATTATTATTTTTATCATCATTTTAATTCTATCTTTTATTTAATAAATCAGCTAGTAATAATAGATTATCATTATTTTATATTTCATTAAGATGAATATCTTTTTTAAATGTTGTTAGTTCATTTTAAAATAATTCTTTTTATTTTTCTTTATAAAAGTTTTCTTAAACTTTTCTAACATTTTTTTAGAATATTTTTAATAATCTATGTTTTTATTTGTCTAATAAATCATTAATTTAATTCATAATAAAAAAAATTTCTATTTAATTTTATATAAATTATTTAAATTTATATTCAAAATTAAAAAAATAAATTTCATTTTTTTATATTTTGAGAAATTATAACAATCGGCCGATTCAAATCTTCTTTTTTACTTAAATCACTTTCTTCACTATTTTCAACAATTTAACTTTCTATTGATTTATTGCATAGTCCAAATTTTTGCTTTTTATTATGGTTACTTGTAGAATTTTCATTTTATTAATTTGATTATTAACTAGAATTATCACATGAGTTTACTATTTGATTATAATTTTTATTTTTAATAGGTTTAGTTTGAATCCAATCAAATTAATCATCTTAATTAGTTTCCTAATTAATTTGTTAATTTCCAAAATTAAGATTACATGAATTAATCAGCTTTTTCTTACTTTCTTTATCAAATAAATTAGGTTCATTAACATTTTAAATCATCATATTATTCAATTATTAGCTATTCATGATTTTATGATTATTTTATTTATTGTTCTATCTTTAATACTAATCATTTATACTAGTTATTACAATATTCGGATTAATTAAACCTGGTGGTAAATTTATTTTAAACTATAAAATAAATTTAATTAAAATTTTAATATAATTTATATTTTTGATATTTAATTATTATATTGAAAAAATTAACAATAAAAATTTCTTTAAAATAATTGATTATTATTTCAAATTTATTTAATTATTTAAAATAATTATTATAAAATTTAAATATTTACTATTATTAAAAATAATAATATAGATTCTTAATTTTATAATTACCCCATTATTTTTTTAACAAAATTGTTCAAAAATATTTTATTTTTAATCAGAAAAATTTTTTTTTATATACCTTTTAGTTAAAATAAAATATTACTTTGATTACGATGAAGAACTTTGAGAATTTAGATTTTATTTATCTTATAGACATTGCATGATTTAGGCTAATCTATTTCTAGGTACAAATTCAAAGACATTATTAGTAATATTTTAACTTATAATTCTAAAATTGAAAAATAAATATGTACCTTTGATCAGATTAGTCATGATAAAAAGGACAATTATTTTCTCTGGGACACTTTTTTTCTTACAAACATAATCTGACTTTATAATTGAGAGGATGATAATGACTTTCTTTCCATCCATGACTTTTCAAACAATCTTTGCCTTAAGGGCATCCATCATTATAACTAGTTATAAAATCTACATTGCTCCAAAAAGGACAACTTTCATTACTATACTTAATAATCGATATTTTACGGCGATAATCTTACCAATTATGTGCGTAAACACATTTTGATTTCCCATGGATTGAACTATTGAATGGACACCTAATATATTATCATTATTGTTAATTAATACCATTGTGTTTTGTAATTAAAGATGAAAAAATCTGCATCCATTTCGTAATAGTGGATTAAATCTATCTTTAATTCTTATTCACTATGAGCAAAAGAGCAATATTGATCGTATTCACATTTCATCAATTCATCTGGATAAAAAGAACAGAATTTTTTTTTGTATTTTTCAGGGTGGTATAATTATTCTATAAGATTTCTTGATTTATCACAATTCAATCCACAAATTATATTATTTTAACTCTAATTATTATTTTATGACAAATTTTAGTTAGAGGAAGTCATTTTTATTTCAATTTCATCTTGTGATTAATCTAGATTATATTAATTATTGCTTTATTCTTTTTTCTAATCACTTTATTCATCCTTAATGTCTAATTAATTTAAAGGATTGTAAGGACATTGTTTTATTTAACATAAGTCTCCTGTATAATTGTATTTTTCATTTAAAATATTTTAATTATTTTAGTCTATTAGTTGTCTTCTTTAGTCTTTTTAATGATGAAAGAAAGGACATGTTTTATGTTAATGATATACTTTAATTTGGCATTTTTAAGTTTTGAATAAATAAATATTCAGTTATTCGAAAATAGGCATATTTTATGGTTTATCTAAATATAATTTAGAAGATTATTTTAGATCAGAAAAGTGTTTTTTTTAATTTTTTAAAATTCTTTTTTGATATACTTGTTATTAATGAGTTTATTATTATTACTAAATTTATTATTATTATTAATTATTTTATTATCGAAATTATATTTATTTATTTTGTTATTTTTATTTTTGAAATTAATTAGTTTGGAATTATTGATTAAATTAATATTAATTTTAATTATATTGATTATTTTATTAATTCTAATTAAGTTATTATATTTATTAATAGTATTAATTTTATTATTATTGCTTATTTTTTTATTATTGATTTTTTTTTTGTTTTTAACTTTGAGACTATTATTAATCAGAATTAATTCCTAATTATTATATTAGATCAAAATTAACATTTTGATTTTATTATTAATTAATTATGATTTTTTAATTCTAAAAATTATTATTTTAATATTAATCGTTTACGAAATTTTATTCCTTTTTAAAATGATTATTTTATTCTTTTGATGATTGTTTATTTTATTTGTTTTCTTGTTTCTAATTGATATTCAGATTATTTTATTAGCTGTAAAATATAATATTATTTTTCTCTGATTTTTCTTATTGTTAATTTAACATATTTTGATAAGTCTGAAAATCAAAACTCATATTCATGCCTATTTCTTTAAATTTATTATCACTAATTAAAAATTTATTTTCTTAATTATTCATAAATGATTTTTATATAAATATCTTTATATTTATTATTTTAAATTATATAATGAGATAATAAAATGAGATTATTTTAAAATTATTCATAAAGAATATTCAATTTATATAAACAGATTATAATTATAACTTAAATTTTAATAAAATTCTAAATAAATTAAATAAATTTAGATTAAAAAATATTTTAATTAATATACTAATTAAAATTTTTATAAAAGAATATTTTAATAATTATAATATCTTTTATATAAGTGTAAAATGAGAATAGATAATTGTTATTTTTGTTCTGGCCCAATATATCCAGGACATGGAATATAATTTATAAGAAATGATTCTAAAATATTTAAATTTTGCAGATCAAAGTGTCATAGACATTTTAAGGCTAAACATAATCCAAGAAAATTTAGATGGACAAAAGCTTATAGGAAAATACATAATAAGGAATTAGCTTAAGTAAATACGGAAAACAATGTTGTTATGAACAACTAATTGCTTTTCTCTTTCGAATAAAAAAAAGACGAAGTTTAAAGATATAACAGAGAAACTATGGTAAATACTGTTTAAGCAATTAAAAAAATAGAAAAAATTAAAACTTAAAGAGCTTAAATTTTTAAAACATTGAAATAAAAAAAAAATATAACCAAGAAAAAAGAAGATATATAAAGAGAGTTAGAAGCAAATGTTGATTTAATTGAAAGAAATTAAAAAGTGAAGGAAGTAATAAAGAAAGGAATAATATAAAAGGAAAAAATAAATTAAGAAGTAATTTTATTAATTAAATTAAATATAAATAGAAATAAAAAGTGGCTTTAATGAGTAAAAAAATAAAAAAATAAAATAAAACTATTATGGAAGAAGAGTTGGAATGATGATTAATAATTATATAAATATAAAATAAAAAAAATAAAAAATAATAAAATAGAGTAAAATATGAATAATAATTATGAAATCTAAAATTAAATTTAAATAAAATATTTTAGTAACAATCATTTAGAATTAACTTTAGACGGATCACCTGTCAAATAAGTTTTTTAAACTTAAAAATTGAGTTTAAAATTACTAAAATTATTTTTGAACTCTTCTAGCCTAGGTTAAACATTATTAATAAATTATGAGTATGAAGAATCACTTCTTGGATAAAGACTACAAATCCAGAAAGTATGAGTAACACAGCAAGCAAGTGCACATCCTATTTAAGTGGTGCTTTTCCACAACATATTGAATAAGTTCTTATAAGGGTTATAATACTTAGTTTTACTTTCTAAGTAGCTTTAATCGCTTCTTGCTTTATCTAAATCTATGTAGTAAAAACCACTGTAGAGTTAATTAACCAATTATTCCTCAGTAAATCTCTCTGCTGTTTAATAATAATGCAGATTTGTTAATAGTGAATCTTCATTTGCTTTACATTTTTATTTATAACATACTCTTTGAGCTATTCCATATGCTTCATTAACCAAATCTTTATTTTTTTTTAATTATCCTATCCCATGAAATTTTCTAATCATATTTATATTTTCTATTATTTCATCTTGCTTAAATCTACAAAATTCTTAATCTACTTAATTTACTATTCCATTTGTATATAAATCATTTAAATTATCCAATTCAAATCCAAAAAATGATTAGTTATCAATTATATTTTATCTTTCCTTTTATTTCAAATCTAAACATTTTATTAAGATTGAAAATTATAAGAATATTATTAATTTTTTATTTATCTTTTTAATTATATTCATTTTTAAATAAATTAATAAATAATTTAAATTAATTTATTTATAAAAATTAATCTTTCAATATTTTAATTCATAATAAAAACTCTATTTAGATACAATTATTTTTATTTTTATCATCATCATATTTTATTATAAAGTTAATAATATGTAATTTTTATAATAATATTAAATTTTTAATTTAATCATTAGAATTTAAACATCACTAATATAAAACAATTATAAAATTCTTTTTATTATTATTTTATAATATTATTTAGGTTATTAGGTTAATTTTTATAAGTTTTATTTATAAAAAAATTTATATCTAATTTACTTTATAAATATATTATTTTAATTACGTATTATATCTGAAAACGAAATTAAAGATTAAAAATTTAGAATAATATATAAAATAACAAACAAATGAAATAATTATTTTAATTTGAAAATATAATTGCCAAATTTTTAACTGCTGAAATTTTTTAAAATTTTAATATATTAAATGGATTAAAAATCAATAAAAATAATTAAAAATCAAAAAGATATATTATAGTTTATATTTTAAATAAAATAAAAAAAATATTATAAAAAATTAATTAATTTATAAAATAGATAAAATTATACCAAATTTAATAATAATTAATTTTGTTAAAAACTCAATATAAAAAATATTTATTTAAGATTTAATATATAAATAAAAATAATTGTTATTAATGAAATAAAACGAAAATCCTAATTAAAATTAATATATTAATTTTAATATTCCTAAATAATATTTAAAATAAAATTAATTTATATTTAAAAGAAAATTTTTAAAGGAAAAAGATAATAAAAATTTTATAAAAACAAAATTTTGTCAACTTTTTCTTTCAGTAAAATAAAATAAAAAAATAATTTAAGGGAAAATGTTCAAAAAATTAAAATTGTTAATTTGCTCATTATGATCAAGAATTGAAAGAAAAACCTAATTTTTTTAAAACAAAATTATGTTTTTCTTATATTTAAGGTAATTGCATGATTTCTGAAAAATGTAAATATGCACACGGAAATCATGAATTATAATATAATTTAGTTAGCAATTATAAAACTAGCTTATGTTTCAATTTTTAAGCAGGTAAGTGTAAAAATTAACAAAATTGCAAATATGCACATGGAACTGAAGAATTAAGAAATAAAAATTAATAACAATTAACCAATAATAATAATTAATATTTTTAAGATGATCAATCAATATAATAATTTTAAAATTTATAGTTGATATAATAAATCTTTTAAAATTAATTAAAAAATGAAAAACTAAAACAAAATAATTTTAAAAGCTAAAATGAAAATAATATTGCTTCATCTCGATAAATAGATTGTAATGATATTAATCTTTAATTTGAATGGAATAATTAAAAATTTTATTAATAATATTTATCGTTTTTATAACAATAAGACCAATAAAAACTTTAATAAAAAAACTTTAATAACTCAATTATTTAATAAATTTAATAATAATAATAATTATAATAACAATAGTAATTAATAAATTTTTTTTAAATAGAATAGACACAATAAAAATAAATTAATTAATAATTTTAAATAAATAATTAAAATAATAATATAATTCAAACATAGAAATTATAATAAATATAGGATTTAGATAAATAAATTCTAATAGATTAGCAAAATATGAATCAAAATTTTAATAATTTTATTTATTTAAATAACAAAAATTTAAATAATTTGATGATATTCGCTGATAATTAAGTAAATAAAAGTTAAAAAGATAATTATTAAATTATATTTGATGATAAAAAAAATTAAATTTCTATTTAAGATAAAATAGATAACTTGAAAATTGACTATCACTAATTTTTGTGAACTAATTTAATAAAATTTATACTTTAATTTTATTAATATAAATTAATGCAATAATAGAATTATAATAAAATGGTTTTTAAAAAATTCACTATTATATATTTTGATTTGGAGAATTAGAAATAGAGTCAATATCAAAGTTTTAATTGAAACTTTAAATAGATTTAAAAATTAATTGATAAGCTTCTTATATATTGTTAGATTAAGTTAATATATCTAGTTTAAAAGTTTTATTGAGAATCTCTCTAACATCTTTAGATTTAAATTAAGATAAATTAATATTAAGGAGATATTATGTAAGATCCTTTAATTCTAAATCATTTTTGTCTTTAAAAAAAGGAATTATAGGAATGGCATTGTTTGGCTACAAGCAATAAGAATATGCGGAGTTGTCAATTATAATAATATTTGAAAGGCTTCTATTTTTGAAAATATTTAGATCTTTTATATGAATATTTTCAGCTGTTATTAGACATTACTATTTATAAAATCTATGAGAAATATATTATTTTTCTGGGTCTAAATAGTCGAGAATCTTAAATAATAAATTTAATTTACTTTATCAGCATAGCATTAATAACTAGCTGTGAATATTATAATTTCATATTATTAACTTAACCTTTTTAGAATTTCAATCGCATAAGGTCTGATATTAATCGATGCTTTTATACTTTCTTCTTCATTAACTTCAATATCCAATTGAATATCACATGGCTCATTAGGGTCATCATTGCAATGAATAAGAGTTTCATCCATATCAAAAATTAAAGTTCTTTTATTTTCTAATTCATTATATAATTCTATTTCTATAGGGCATTATAAATTTTGAAACTATTGACAATATTTCAATTAATTATATGTCTAAATAAAGTGTTCTTTACACAATCTTATATTATATAAGTTTTTTATTATTGTAATATTTTTATGTATTTTTTATTTATATATAGTATTAATTTACTTTAAATAATCTGTGACTACATAATTTTCGTAAGATTTTTTTATTTTTCTATAATAATAATAATATCCACAATCATTTATCAATTTTAAGTAAAATAATTATCTTTTTTCTTAATTATCTTTTAATTTCAAGTTATTCTAACTTTCAATGACATTTTTCTGATTATTTAAATTGTTTTGAATTTAGAATTTGTTAAGAGAGTTTATTCTATCATTTAATTGCTATTTTATCTCAGAAGATCTTTTAAAAACTATTTAATTTGCCAGAGAAAATTCCTAATTAATATTTTCTTATTAATTATTTAATATTTCTTCTTTATCTTATTTTTCTAAAATGCTAGATTTATGCTAAATAAATTAATTTTAAATAGAATCAGTGTCTTCAATAATTAAATTTTCTTTTTGATTTTCTTATTTTTCTTATTCTAAATTTATTAATTCTTTTTTATTTTTCTCAACATAAATATTTTTAAATTATTATAGTAATTATTATTTGTGCTTATCAATTTATATTTTTTTATCCTTATCTATTAATTATTCTTTATTTAAAAAATTACTATTTGTTTTTTAAATTCTTACTTTTTCAAATTTTTTATTGAAAATTTCAGAATTATTTTTTATAATTTTATCGTATTAATATTAAGTTTCCTGTATATATTTGTGGGATCCTCCTTATTATTCTATTATTTATTTATCTTGAATTTATATTTTATAATTTTTATTATTATTGATATTGTGATCTTATTCCTTCTAAATACTTTATTTTTCTTTATGTAAATTTTAGTTAAAATCATTAATATTTTTTGTCATTATTAAATTATTTTCATTATTAATTTCATTATTTATAATTAAATCTTAAACGGTTGATTAAATTGTTTAAGAATTTACATTTTAAATGTAAAACTTATCTAAAGATTAATTATATATATTAACATTTACATCTTATTTTTAATTAGATTACAACTTATATTCTTATTCTGCTGAAGTATTGTTTAGAATAGTTTTTATTTACTTATTATTTTTTTAATAATGATTTATATTACTTTTGTTTAAAAAATAATTATATTTTTTTTCATTATTTATTTAAACTAAATTACTATTTATTTATTTTGAATTATTTTTTATTAAGTTACTTTTACTTTTTATAAATATATTATAATTATTAGCTTATTATTATTAATAATCATTTTAATTCTAATTTTCGTTTTAATTTTCTTATTTAAAATAGTTACTAAATTAATCATTTTAAATTGGTGTTGTTATTTCTTACAATAATTTAAATTACTAAGTGCTTTATTTTGGACTTGAATTATTTTTATAAAGATTTTAGAAATTTATGTTTAATTTATTATTGTTATAATCATTTTATAATAATTTATTCTATTATTAAAATTATTCTTATTATAAATTTTAAAAAGTTTATTATTATTGTTATTGAAGTTATTATTATTAAATTTACTATTAATATAATAATTATTACTATTAAATTAAAATTTGTTATTGAAATTATTATTAATTCAAGTGCTGTTATTGATATTGAATTTAAAATTATTACTCATTTAAATTTTATAATTTTTAATCAGTTATCTAATACTATTATTTTTAATAATTGTCTTATTTTTAAAATATTTTCATTTTC
>Ga0315908_10000782_pt1 | contig 24795 bp, 26 predicted proteins | sample LakEriMetagenome_12_FD_203520 | JGI IMG/M metagenome (GOLD analysis project Ga0315908, IMG submission 203520) | Freshwater fungal communities from buoy surface, Lake Erie, Ohio, United States - Buoy 4 MA124 | ecosystem: Environmental > Aquatic > Freshwater > Lake > Lake biofilm | place: USA...
GAGTGTTAATTTATCAGTATTTAACAACTTGTAATTCGAATCCGCAACTAGAACAATAATGAACAACATCTTTATAATCATCAAAACAACAAGGCACACAAACAAAAGGCCAACAAAGTATAAGCAAAATGCATCCAGTAAAATACTGACAATTGCTTATTTTATATTCTACATTAGTTATAATATTTTTATTGCAATTTCTGCATTGAGTTTATTCAGGCACCCTTCTTGTTATTGTATTAAAATAATTCTGGTTGTTTCCGTTTCCTCTTTAATCTATTATATTGATTATTTAAACTTGCTTTCCATTATCTTCGTCTGATGAAGATTCATATTTCTTTTGTCTATGACTCTTTTGACTTCAATAACTTTGTTGATGTTTGTAAGGTTATTACATCATCATTGGTTATTATTGCGCCATCATGGGTTATTATTGCATCATCATTTAAGGTTATTACATCATTATTACTGGTTATTCATATACTAAAATAGAAGGTTAATGCATTAATAATGGTTGTTGTTACATTAGAATTGGTTCTTATAGTTCTATTGGATGATGAATCATATTTCCTTGTTGGTCATAATATACTCCTTATTACGGATTAATTTGTTGTTAAGAATAGTAATCTTATTATAAGAACTGTTGTTATGGTTGCATCATCATTATACAAATTAATATTATTATTAATGAATAATTTTAAATTTTTAAAATAAATAAAATAAACTTTAATTTTATTATTTTTAATTATAAGATATTATTATTCTATTATAATTTTATAAAAATTTTAGAATAGAATGCTTGTTAATGAATAAATAAAAATAAATGATTAGAAAATATTATAAAAAAAAGAAAATAAAAAGGAAATTTAATAAGATACTTTTTAATAAGGATTAGCTATCAATAAGACGTAACATTATAGTAAATTATATTTTTTATTTTTTTAGCATGTTTTCAGTAAATATTTTGTTGCAAATGTTTTTATTCAATTAATGTAATTTATTTATTATATTTTAGTAAAAAAGTGTATTAAAATTAAACGGACAAGAAATATGGGATAAATTTAAATAAAATTTTAAAATAGAAAAAAAAAAATAAGTTATTTAATAAAGTTTGATTATTGAGAAAAAACAATAAGAGAATTTAAAGATAAATGCAAGTATTTTAAATAAAATAAAGGTAAATTAATATAAAATAATAAAATAGAAAAAAAAGGCAATAAATCCAATAGAAGTATTAGTTTAATTATATGATACTGAACGTAACATTTCTTTAGAATTGTTAAAAAATTGCAGAATAAATCCTGACTTGGACCCTAAAAATATAATCAGACATGATCTTGAATTCTACATTCCACAATTAGTAACTTACATGATATTTTATAAATGTTTACAAAATCAACTATTGAATGAATTCCTTATAAGTTTAGTAAATATAAGTTTTAATTTCGGACATTTACTCTACTGGAATCTTAATTCTAACTCATAAATTATAAATTAATAATCTGAAGAAACATTGCCTGAAGTTTTGAAAATTATATCTCAGATTATTGAATAAACTTCATAAACTTATCATGGTTCTTAATGTATCAGCTTTGACTTGTATTACAAAATGAATCAAAATTAGAAGAAAAATATCATGATTGAGTAGGAGAAACTAATTGTATATTAATAGACAAATTAGAATATCAAAAGGGTAAAATAGTATTAGCCCACCTTTGTAAAATCTTAAATTTTCTATCCTTTTTTATCCACTATTTAATTTTTTGATGACCTTTTTGTAGTCTGTGATTAACTATCAGCTTTAAAACAAAAACCATATAAGTTTAAGTATGAATTTTTACAATAACAATTAAATCTCATTAACTAAAACTTGCCTGCCAATATTTATGTTCCTTTTTTTAAAAGTATTTATTATTTTTATTATGCCATTATAATTATCATTATTATAATATCATTAAAATATTATTATCTTTATATTATTTTAATATAATATTATTTTTAATTATTATCATCATATTATCACTATCAATATAATTATAAAATTATTATTATAATTGTAATCATATTATTGTCAAATTATCACTATAATTATTATAATAATTAATAATATTGAGATAATATTATTATTATATTTTAAGATTCTATAAGAAATTATGTGGTGCTTAGTATTGTTGCTTCAGAAAGTATTATCTTTAATACTAAAGAAAGGGTGCCTTTTTATGTCTGTTTAGAAATATACCGGGTTGAGGAAGGCCTTTAAGAAATTAATGATGGAAGGCAGCGGAAATTTACATTCAAAGATAGAATAGACCATCTTTTAAAAATAAAGGAAAAACCTAATAATTTTACTTTCGACTAATTTGATAAACTAATATCTACTAAAATAACTTACGATTCTTATTATAATCACAACGATATTTCGGATATTTTTCTGAAAATAATTTAGGAGGAAAGATTAAACCTGAGTATGAACTAATACAAAGGAAATTTTAATTAAAAACGAAACCAATCTGTATGTTACAATAGCGATCATTCAAATTCATTTAAAATAGAAGAAAAAGATGTTAAAAAAAACAAGAAAGATAAGAATTAAAATATAATAAAATTGATTGACCTATAATCGAAAAGCTATATAAATATTGAAGAGAAGAATGATAACGATAATGAAATAGTGAATGATGATCATTAAGAGACTGATTAGGTGGAGGAGAATATTCTTTAAGATATAGAATAGCCTTTGGAGGCAGATTTGAAGGATATAATGATGAAGAAAGAAAGGAGCAAAAAGATAGAAGAATTGATATTTAAGAATAGTCTTGATAATTAGAAGAAAAGAGTTAGAGAATAGTCTATTTATAAAGACTTAAAGACTTGGGATTTAGTGCACTTTATAGTCAAGACAGGAGATAATTTTAAATAGGAATAATTAGCATCCTAACTGATTTATTAATTCGACTAGATTTTCAAGAAGGAAAAGCTATCATTATTTTTATATCCTTATGAAGTAATCAGCATGAATCCTAACAGCGGAATCATAGAAATGGTAAAAGATGCAGTCACTATCGATGCTCTCAAACAGAAATTGTCACAACATTTCAAAAAAAATATATCCCTTAATAATTACTTTAATTATTTCTATGTTAATAATGAGGCTATTAGAAAAGCTAAAAGGAATTTTTGTAAGTCTTTGGCCGCTTATTCATTGGTGTGTTACATTTTGTAGGTTAAAGACAGACACAATGGCAATATCCTTTTGACAAAAAAGGGTCATATTATTCATATTGATTTTGGGTTTCTTATTAGTAATGCTCCTGGAAAAGGATTTGAGTTAACTATTCCCTTTAAATTTAATTAGGAATATATGGATGTTATTTAGGATCAAGAATTATTAGATTATTTTAGGAAATTATTCTTTAAGGGGTTTAAGGCTCTTATTAAGCATTAAAATAAAATAATGGTGCTAGTGAAAATGATGTATAGTGGCCATGGAAATACTTTGCCTTGCTTTTAGGCTGGCGATAAGTGTATTGAGGAATTGTATGCTAGGTTTAATCCAAAAATTGATGATGATGATGGAGCTTTGAATGTTTTTACTTAGGAATTAATCAATACTGCTCTTAATAATTATAGAACCCATTGGTATGATAAGTTCTAATATTATTTTTAAGGCATTTTTTATTGATCTTATAATATATATTCTTATATTACTATATTTTATATCATTACTTTTTTTTGTTATTTATATTCAAATTTAATTTTTATAATATTATTTATAAATTTATAATAATAATATTAATAAATAAATGAAGAGATAAAGATGAATCAAAGTATTGATTTTTTCCTGTTAGCAGGAGATTATTAAGTTTTATGATTTTAATCCAGTTATTTTTAAAAGAAAACTTTGTCTTCATTAACGATATAATAATCAGTTTTAGCAATATTATGAGAAGAATAAGCCTTATTTCCAGTGATTTCTTTATAAATTTTAAAGATTTCAGGGACATGCAATTTATCATTCTTTTCCTAAATATTAACCTTGATTTTTAAGACAGCAAGAGGTAGATTAAGATTTTTATACTCATCCAAAAAGAAGTACTTAAATTTCTACTAATTAATATTCTACATAAAAGTGGTTCTCTTAATAATAATACTTTTCCTCCTTTCATCAGTATTAACCATATAACTATTATAATCATTAGCAGAAATAATATTTTTCCTCTTGGAAATCAACTAATCTCCCCTTTACTATTTACTACTATAAATATAACAATAATTATTATTAATGCTTTTATGATTTCCTCTCTTCCTGATCTTGATCCTGTGTCTTACTAGACCTTGGTCTTTAAGTTGATCAGCAGCAAAGTAGTCTAGAAGATATGTGTCTTAGAGCACGTAGGTTTGGACTCGGACTTCTTTTTCTTTTATATTGTTGTGATAGAAGTTTGCATCTACAATGAATTTACGAGTTATTTGTTTATATGAAGAGTCTTCTACTTCTGAGATGCCTATTTAGATTTTTACGTTGTATAGAAGGAAGTCTAATTTTTGCTGGAAGGATTGGTTTTCGCGGTTTTCTATTATTTTGAAGTTAGGATGACCGATCCAGGCAAGTTGGGTTCTTTTGTCACATTCTATTGCTTCTTATATGTCATTCTAAATTATATTATTATCATCAATTTAAAATATAATAATGTTATTTATATTTTAATAATATGATAATATGATATTATGTTAATATGATTATATGATAATATGATAATATGAAAATATAATAATTTGATAATATGATAATATAATAATATTAATATATAATTATATAATAATACTTCATATCTAGCAATATTGTTAGACAAATTATAAAAGTTTTCTGCTCCATCTGCAGCACTGACCATATGCAAGACCAAATCATACCTCCTATCCCTCAAATAAACCTCATTCATATTGTATTAATCTAACATAGTTTACCATTAAATCTATTCCAAATAAGCTCATCCATCCATTAAGCCTCTATCAAAAATTAGCACAATATCTTAAGCAAAATTTTATTGATCAAGGTACTTATCTTTAAAATTGCTCTATTTAGACATTATTTTAGCAGTCTCCAAAATATTATCTTCTAAATTCATTTGCAAAGTTAATAACCTATACTAAAAATCAACTGCACCATTGGTCTGGTATTCGTTAGTTCCTTAATAATATGATATAATTTTTATATTTGATTATTTTTACTTATCATGCATCCACCTTTTGCCATGATTGTTGCTGCTTCTGGAATAATAAATACTGGAATATTGTACATTTCTTTAAGTTTTTCACTTAAATAAGTAATTCCTGTTGTTTTACCTCCACATGGTCCTCCTGTAATACATATTTTATGAATTCTTGTTTGTTGGTTTTTTATATGGTTGTATCTTAAAGAATCTTTCTCTATTAGTTGTTATTGTAATTTTTATTATTTGAATTTGTTTTACTCTTAGATGTAATTCTGTGATTGATTATTTTATTATTATGAATTTTTATTCTATATTTCTTGTTCTTTTATTTTTTTGTTTAGAACGTAGAATAAAGAATAACTAACTGCACAAGAACTAAAAATTGCAATTACTGTTGAATTTGATAAGAATTTTATTATGAAATTATCCTTTTAAACCTCTTGGCTCATAAAAATCTTTTTTTTTTATAGGAAATAAAATTATATAACCTGTTAAAATTATTTTATTTATACTATATTTATTATATATAAATCATTTTTTTATTGATAATCCTTGCATTTCTAATTATTAATCAAATTATTTTTTTTAATTTTTATATTAAATATAATGTATAAATGCGTATGGAATATTGGATCCTAGACTATATAAAAATACTGTTGCTAAAAAATAAAATCCAAATGATCTTCCGGTTTTATTTACTTTTTAATTAAAATAAGTGCCATTAAAAAATTTATTAAAATCAAATCTTGATTATTAATTATCTTTATTAAATTCATCTTCTTACTATCTTTCATTTTTATAATATTCATTTTTAACCATTTATTCTTTTAATTATAAAGACTTTTCTTTTATTTAATTATAAAAATCATTAAATCTTCCTTAATTACTATTTTTAAAATTTTGTTATTAATTCTAAGTATTCTCTTAATGTAATTATAAGTTATTTTAGGTAGAAATAAATTTATCCTTAAATTTCTATTTTAAATCTTAATATTATTAAGAGTTATAATAATCCTCAATTTTAGTTTTGTTTTTTGATATTTATTCTTGGGTTATTATTTTGGTTTTATTTAAAATATCTCTTATATTTTTCATAAAACAAATATTTAAGATTATAAAATTATAAATATTAAAAAAATATTAAAATCAAAATTTGCTAAATTCAGATTCATTATATTTATTTAATTAACTCATATCTTAAATAGGAGCGTATGAGTTAATTGGTTCTAAAAAATAAAAATAAAATATATTTTAAAAAGAAAATATGAAGAAATATTATTATTAGTATACCTTCATTAATAAACTATTCATCAAAATTTTTCATCCATTAATTTCCTTCTATGTCAGGCTAATAAGGTGCTTTAATTTCTTTTTTCTGTAATAAATCCCAATCAATGCCAGTAAACCAAGGATGGTTTTTAATTTCATCTGAATTTTTGGCTCCCAACCTTTTATTTTAATCTTTGATTAGTAATTTAGTTATCAAGTCTTATACTTCTTTGGTCATCTATATCTTTTTTGGGAAAGATAGATCACTATGCAAAATCAATTATTGTAATGCATTTTGATTGTTACTATTGCTATAAAAAGGAGATATTCCTACCATCATGTCATAAATGAATATTCCGAATGTCCACCAATCTGAAGCTTTCCCATATTTTTTACCTTAAAAATATAATATATTAATTTGTTTATTTTTATAATTATTTTTGTTTTTATTATCTTTATTAAATAAAATTTTTATTATTTTTATTGCTATAATTCTTTATATAATTATTAAATTAAAATTTTTATGAACTGTACAATTATTTATTTACATAAAATTGGTTATATCAGATATTTTAATTAATGAATTTAATATAAAATTATAGATTAACTTTATATCATATATTTATTTTAAAATTGATATAAAATTGTGTAATTAAATTGTAAAATGATTTAATTTAATAAATAAATAAAAATATAAAATTTATAAAACTGTTAATTAATTTAATATAATGTAATTTTGTGAATATTATTTACTTTAAATAACTTCTGGACTCATATATTCAGGAGTTCCACACATAGTAGTGGCTAAATTATTATCGTCAATTTCTTTAGCCAATCCAAAATCTGCTAAACAAACATTACCCTTTTCATCCATTAATATATTTTCTGCTTTTAAATCTCTATAAATAATATTATGCGAATGTAAATGTTCAAGTGCACAGAATATTTAAGCAGCATAAAATTTTGCTCTATTTTCTTCAAATCTTCTTGCTTTTCTTAAAATAGTAAAAAGTTCACCTCCCTTCATAAAATCCATTACAAAAAATAATTTGTCGTTAGTTTAAAAACAATAAGCTAATTTGACCAGAAAATTATTAGAAAATTTCTACAATATTTATTTTTCAATTTTAGCATTTTCGATTTATCCTTATTCTATAATTTCTTCTTTTTTCAAACACTTCATAGCAAATAATTCTTTTGTATCCTTTTTAGAAACTAGTGTTACTTTTCCATAAGCACCTCTACCCAATACTTTGATATTATCAAAATCTTCTAAACCTATTTATTGACTTTTAACTCTAGAATTATAAATGGTTGATGATCTTTTGGTTGACAATGTTGGGATTTCCTATTATTTTTATTTGAGGATATAATTTCTGAAATCATCAGGAATTAACTTTTAACCATCTCTAGGCATTAATGATATACCCTTTTTGACTTCATTTTTGGTGGTGGTTATAATATCTAGATAAATGGCATCTTTGAAATTCACAATCAATCCTTTGTTTTGACTTTTAAAATAAACATCTAATATTATTTGAATTATATCATTCCTCCTAACATATTTTAAAATTATATATTTACATTTCATATTAAGAATATCTGTAGTCATATTCTGTTGGAACATGAATCACAAATTCATAACCAGCTGTTGAAAGTGTTATTCCTTCTACTTTTTCTATTGGAATCATCCTTTAAATTGCTAATAATTTTAATTTATTTTTTACATTTTGATTTTAAATTATATATATTGAGGTTTGTTATAACTATATTTCTTTCTTATCTTGTACCATATCTATTAAATTTAAATATACTACAAGATATCATTATTGTTTCTCCTTATTTTAAATTTTTTTTAAAACTTTTTTCATTCTCTAATTTCAGTTAATCTAATTAGTTTACTAATTTATCCATTATTATATTTTAATAAATATTATAAAAAAATCAGTTATAGTTAATAGATTCTTATAATTTGTGTATTTAAATAGAATATATTATCTATTTTAAAATATTTAATCTTTAAAATATTTAGAAAATTAAAAATAGATATAAAGATATAAAAATATATTCCTTATAAAAATGTCAGAACAGTTCAAACAGGTAGATAAATTTATAGTCTCTTCTTAATTAATTGGTAAGGGATCATTCGGAAGTATTTACAGAGGATTTTAAAAGGACGATATTAGGTAAATTATATAATAACTAAAAATCTATACAAATAGTAAATATTATGGATTTTTACATATATAATATTAAAAAGTTATTTAATGAAAAAAATAACAAAACAAAATATATATTAATTAATAATATAATAATTAATATATATAATTTATAATAAGTTTTATAGTGGCAGTTAAGGTAATTCCTTTGAAATTTGTAGGAACAGATGCAAAATTTTTAGAACTTTTGAAAAGAGAAATTGAAATAATGTAGAAAATTGAGCATATAAATATTGTTCGAATGTATGGAGCAGCAAGAACGGGTCGCAATCTTTACATGTTTTTAGAATATTGCGATGAAGGAGATTTAAACAACTTGCTTTAAAGAAGAGAGAACAACAGAATTACATAAGAAGAATCTATGAATTTGATAAAGTAAATTGTGGAAGGTTTTAAGACTCTTTATAAAAACAATATAATTCACAGGGATATAAAGCCTGCTAATATATTATTGCATGAAGGAGTTGCCAAGATAACTGATTTTGGTTTTGCTAGGGTTATTGATAATAATATGGAAGAGTAAGGAGTTTTTAGTAAAGTTGGAACTCCACTTTATATGTCTCCATAAATTTTAAGTGATTAAAAGTTTAGTAGTAAATGTGATATTTGGTCATTGGGAATGATGCTTTATCAAATGATTTATGGTACTACTCCATGGTATTTATTATTATATTTAATACTATTCATTTTATTTGGTTTTTTTATTATTTAATATATATTTTTATAATTATTATATTTATGTTTATTTTTATCATTATATTGATCTTTATTAATTCTTTAATGTTTATCAATTAATTTAAATTCATTTATATTTTAATTTATATATTTTAGGAATGCCAATAATCCATTCTAACTTTACGAAAATATTAAATAATTTCCTTTACAATTTCCTCAATAAATTTAAATATCTAAAGAGCTTTAAATTTTAATTTAGTAAATGTTAACAATTGATGATTAAGACCGAATAGGTTGGTAATAAATGTTTGAAAATAACACTATTTATTTTGATCATGAATAACTGAAATTAAATATAAAAAAAATAAACTCTTAATAAGATCAAAACTTGATTTCTTATGAACTTTCTTAATTATATATTTAATAAAATTTAATACTTAATCAAGTAAATAAAATGAATTTAAACATAAAATATTTTTTGGAAAAAGACTTTGTGGAAAATAAAAATATAAATATAGAAAAAAATATAAAAATACCTTCAAGCCTTGATTTCGAAACAATCTTTTAGTAATAAGACCAAAATAACCTTGAAAGATAAATAATTAATCAAATTGATTCATTTTTTATTTTTTAAAGAAACTTATCAATCTTCATTTATCTTACTTCGAATTAACTTTATAAATTTTACCTTGATAAAATGGAAACTATAAAAATAAATCAAGACTTACTTTTCAAAGTAAATATATATTTTAATTTAAATTTTAGTGTGTTTATCTGTTAAAAAAATATTCACTTATGTATTTACAAAAAATAATTAACATTTTATAAAATGATTAAATTAATCCTTTTGGAAACTAAGAGTGGTAACTTTACCTAAATTCTTCATAATTCTAAAGTTCAATAGCTTAAATAAATAATGATAAGATATTTTTACATAAATAAATGAACGTTTTTTAATAATTTATTAAAAGTTTGAACTTAGCAGATTTTGATTAAGTTTTAGATGAAAATCTAGAAGAAAATGAATAGTTCATTTTTTTATATAAATAAAACCTAGAATAAATTTTAGATTAGTTTAAAATCTATGTTTTACAAAACAATGGGAATTAATCAGCTGATATAAATAGCTTAATGTTAATAAAATATATCTATTTATTGATTTTCCCTTAAAAATCCTTTAAGTGGAGTTAAGATTAAAATAAAATTATTAATTTTTACACTTTTTATGATGAAATCAATCAATAAAAAGACTCAATTAATATGATAAATGAATTATTGAAGATTTTAGAATAAAATTGATTATATTAAAAATTCATACATTAATAATTTTATATTCAATAATTTTTTTAAAGAATAAATGTTAAATAATATTTATAAAAATAAAAATAATATTTAAATTTAATTTGTTCATTAAAATATTAAAAATTATAAATTGAATAAATATACCATAATAATAATAAGCTATATGAAGTAATTTATATAGATATTGAAATAAAAATTTAAACAATTAATAAATTCTCCTAGCAAATAGTGTTAATTTTGTCCATAATCATATGTTCAAGATAGATAATATTTGCGACAGCATTTTAAGTAAAAGCGCAATAAATTCTCTAAATGGATTGGTTGTCGTAATTCTTAACACAAATTTTTCATATCTTTTTATCATAAAAATTACAATTAGTTATAAAATATATTAATTAAAATGAATAATAATAATTTTTTTTTTAAAATAAACTAAAATAAGAATGAGTTGAATAAATTCAATAAAATTCAAATAATAAATAATTATTCATAGAAGAATATAAATGTAAGAACTTTATAAATTGATAATACAAATTAAAAATAATAAATATTAAATCAAAAAAATGAAAAAAAGAGTTCTTAAGATAAAAAATAAGAGACATCCAATAAATCAGAAAATTTTGAAATTATATGATTAAATTAAATTTAAAAAATAAAAACAAAAATCAATAATATTAAATAATAATAAACTTAAAATACTGATTAAAGTTTAAATATAATTGTAAATAATCAAAAATATTCTATGTTAAATAAATCTCCTATTATATAAAATATTGAAAATAAATATATGAAATATTAAAAGAAATAACAATAAATTTTTTGAAATCTATAGAATATTATTATTAATAGACATTCTGATAATCAAAATAAAAAAAAGGAATACTTAAATGAAACAAGATAAAATAAAATGTTAAATTTTAATTTAAATCAGGATAAAGCCAATATTGGATAAATTAATTAAGATTTTAATGACTCAATGTTTTTAAAGAATTTTTAGATTTAATTTTGAAACGATTCAAATCTTAATTAATAAAATAATATAAATAATAATGATTCGTAACATTAAAATTCAGAAAATAATTTTCTTTAATAGCTCAATTATTTAAAATAGAAAAAAAATTCAAATTATATGAGTTAGTAATATATTTAAAGAAAAATTATTTATCAAATTAATGATTTAACATTGAATAAATAAGATTCTTCTTAAAATAAATATTTATACAATTTTTTATATACAAATTTTAATAAATAAACTTAAGTTTCAAATAAAAATAATGAAAAAAAATTTTCGGAGTTTTAATAAGAAATAAAAAATATTTAAAACGATTGATTAAATGATTTAAAATAAAAATAATAAAAATAAGATTAGAAATATATTTTACTAAAGGAAAAATTCTATAGAAACTTAGAGCAATCTAAGTAAATAATCAATATATCAGAAAATTAATAAAAAGAGAAGATTGATAAAAATGGGACTAACAATATTTAAGGGAAAAAATAAAATAAATATATTATTTATAATAATGATTAATCAAATTCTTTTCTACAGCACAACTATTTTAATAACAAATAAAATTCAAATTAGAATATAGAAATAAAAAAAAATTATAGTCAAAATAATTTGAAATATGAGAATATTGATATTTTTTCTGATGAATAAAAATTTAATAGAATTAATCAATATTAAAATAATAATAATAATTTAAATTTTCTTTCATACAAAAACTAATAAAATTAAATAATTTAATTCTAATAATAACAAAAATTATAGTATTAAAATTAATTACTTAATTTTTAGGAAAATAATTTATAAAATAATGTATATAATGAAATTTAGTTAGGAGAATAAAATAATAAGTATTTGAATTCATAAATAATAGAAAATAAATAAATTTATAAAAATAGAAGCTTAGTTAAAAACAAATTTAATTTATTAGAATTATAAAAGTAATCAGAAAATTAATTAAATGATTCCAAAAATTCAATTGAAAATAAAAATATAATAAAAAAAAAATTTTAAAATATAGTAAAATAATAAAAACAAAATTTACAGATTTAAAATAAAGAGGATTTTATTCTATAATTTTAGAAAAAATATAAAAACAAATCTTTATTTGATGATTAGGAGCTAAAAAATTTAAAAAGTATTGAAATAAATTTAGATTAGCCATATTAAGAATAAAAATATATAATTTTAGAGGATTAATCACTTCAATTAAAACTTTTGTATAAAAAATTAGATTCAGATTAAAAAAAATAATTTGTCTTATTGTTTCATTTTGATGGATTTTTAGGTACCAAAATATTTAAAAAGTATTAAAGATATTAGGATTTATCAGAAGATAAATAATTTTAAAAATTGCATCGCATTTAAAAAAATTTAAAAACTGTTTTTGAATTTTTATAATCATAATTTTACATTATTATTATTTTAGATAATAGATAAAATAATAAAAAAATATTATAAAAGTTATTAAATATAAACTTTTAATTTGATTAAGCTTACTAAGTATAAAAAAATTAAAAAAAAGTATCTGAATTACTTTGCATTGATAATATATTAAAAAATATATAATTATAGTCTATAAAATCTTTTATAATATTAAAATCCTTTTAATTATAAACCGAAATATTTAATAAATAAGATTATTCAGAATAATAAGATTCTCTATAATAAGTTAATTTAATAATTAAAAACAAATGATATTTATTTCCAGTATCATAAATTTTAGATATTAAGTTTATAAAATAAATAATATTCCAAAATTTTTTAAATATAAACAAATCATAATTAAGGAATAAATTTCATCTGGATTTACCTCAAATAATTAAAGATATTATTCTTTAATAATAAAATCTCATTAATTATAATAATTAAGAAAATCAAATATTTGAAATAAATTTTGATAATATAATATTATTTTAAAAAAATAATTATGTTAAATAAAATAAAATTCATAATTTTTTTGAGTAAGTTAATAAAATAAAATAGGAATTTCAATAAAATGATTATAAATTTAAATTCGATACTTTTATGTATGTAAATCATGTTTGTAATTACAAATAAAATATTTACTTAAGTTTTAAAGATAAAAACTAAAAAAGACCTGAAGAATAAAGATAATTAAATTTATTTAGCTCGATAGGTGAAATATTCTAAAAAAATGCAAATTTTCTATATATATCTAATTCTTGATAATAAAACTAAAATCTAGTTTCTATCTTAACAAATTTCAATAATTTAATCGATGAATAATAAAATGAATAACAATATTTGTAGAATTAAAAAACCTATAATTATTTATAAATATTTGATGACGAATATTTATAAAAAATACAAAAAATAATATTGTTTTATAATATAGTAAATGAACCTTTTCAAGCTTCTAATTAAATTCCTCAATATAAAGAGCCAATAAGCTAGCAGAATTAATAAAGTAAATCAGCTTAAAAAGAAAAATGAATAAATATATTATATAACATGATTAAAAATAATTAAATAAAGATGGAAGATCATTAAACAGCTTAAATAATATGAGCAAGAGCACAAGTGAGTTTCTTAGCATATCCCAAATGCAACATTTCATTAGGTCCATGAGCATTAGCATCAGGTCCCAAAAGCCCCAAGGCAATAATCTGAGTTTTAGGATAAATTTGGCCAAGCTCACTCAAAAAGGGAATACTTCCACCCATTCCATAACTTTTAGTAGCCTTACCATCAAAGAAAGTAGCTCCTGCTTTCTAAATAGCTTCCATAAATTAAGGCTGTAACTCCTACATGCACCAACCATTACCAGCATTAGTTTTAGTGATAGTGACTTATGCATTATAAGGTACATTAGTTGTAAGTTTCTATTATAATATTTGGACAGCCTTTTTACTGTCATAATTTGGAGGAAGTCTCAAAGAAAGTCTAAGGGCAGTGTTAGCTCGAACCACATTACCTGCAGTCTAGATATCTGGAATTCCAGAGATTCCTGTTATGGAGAGGTTAGCATTCCAAACATTATTAAGGTACATTTGTTCTAGGCCACAGTCAGTACAATGATCACATTTGTCTACAACTTTGTATTTCTTGTAGAGTTCATCATTCTTCATTTCAACTAACATTTTAGCTTCTTCTATTTTCCAATCCGGAATAACTACTTGGAAATCATCAACAACCTTTCCAGTTTTGCTGTCATCGATCCTGTCCAATAATTATCTTACGATCCTGAAGGTCTCAGGAACTATACCTCCAACTTCTCCAGAATGATAGCCATTCAAACCACATTGGACATTAAAATCAACACAAGCAATTCCTCTTAGACTACTAGTCATCCATAACTATTCATAATCCATTGCCCCTGAATCCATACATATACATACATCAACTTCTTTAATAATATGAGCGGCTTCTGTCAATAATCTTATAAGATGAGGTGATCCTGACTCCTCCTCAGTCTCTAATACCATAGCTACTCTTCCCATAGGCAATCCTTATTCTTAAATAGACTTAATAGCTAACATGCAACTGAATACACTATAACCATCATCTGCTCCTCCTCTTCCATACATTCTATCTCCTATAATGGTGGCTTTTGTTGGATGTTTGTCAGAATCCCATCCTTCTCCGTAGGGTTATTTATCTAAGTGTCCATAAATCATTATGTTTTTTTAACATTCAAATCCTTCTATTGTGTAGATTATTAGAGGAGGTACTTTTTGCTCTTTCAGGTTTACTATTTAACGGGAAAGACCTTTTATTTGTAGTTTTTGAACATATTGGTCAACTAGCTCAATACATTCTTCTAATTTGCCATTGGTTAGGTAGGTTGGATCTACCATTGTTGTTAGGTTGGGAACTGCAATGAAATCTTTCATACCTTACACATACCAATTATCATAGTGTTAATTCACTGTTGTTAGGGTTTTTTATGCGTCCATTAATTATTTTATTCTTTATTATATCTTTATATTCTAGTTTAATTATTTATTATTTTATTATCCAATTAAAATATAATATTAAATTAATAATTTTTATGTTAAAAACTGCATTGAAAGTAGGTAATTATTATTCTTTTATTAAAGGTGTTCCATTGTATTTAATATTGGATTACAATAGATTTGACAAAAACGTATTAAGACCAATAAGAAATTATAGAGTTGTGTTGCAGTAATGGAATAGATTATAAACATAAGATGAGTTTCATGAATTTGTTTATGATTTATCAGTTGGATTAGTATATACTATTCCAATTTTAGGTCATATCCTAGATTAATGATGAATATTAAATACATAAAAATAAAGATCATTATATATAAACAATAATGAATATAAGATACTGAAAATAGAATATAAATAAACAATAAAAACTATATATAATAATTATATTATAATAATAATCCATGCACCCAATAATGGTTGGAACACTATCCTTTGGAGGAGTAGGAATATTTCTTTGTCTAGGAATCGGATGTTACATTCATGTTCAAACTGATCTAAATAGAAAGGAAGATATGCAAGAACAGGAATTTGTTAAATATAAAGAAAGACAGCTCTAAGAAAGATCAGAAAATTAAAGGTATTTATTATAACCTTTATTTTAATATTTTTATTATTATTATTGTTATTATTATTGTTATTATTATTGTTATTATTATTGTTATAATTATTTTAATTATTGTTATTACTTTTGTTATTATTATTGATATTTTTGTTAATTTATTATATAAATGTAAATTTTAAAAAATAACTTTCATATAGTATAATGTGTGTTTCAGTAACTTTAGCAATGATATGCACTTGGTTAATGTGGGTGTGTACTTACATGCATCAGATGAACCCTTTAATAAACCCGATTTTGGAAAAGTGAATTAATATCTACGATAATAAAATATAGTTATATAAGAATATTAGTTATCTTTTAATATATTATAACTATATTATTTAATTAATGAATTTAAATCTGGTAACCCAATATTTATTTTTGATAATTTCAGTGATTGCTATATTTACAAGCTTCAATAGATCGGACTATAATTTAATCCTGTTTGCTTTCGCTTATTCTTTATGGGGCCAAGAAGTACGATCTAATAAATATTAAATTAGAAACACAAAATAAGATTATTCTACATTATAGTTTTCAGTTTGATCATAGATATAACTTGGACGAGTTTTTGGAGTAATTAATGGAATAAAGATGTCTTTTCTAAAGAATTCTCATAAGGAGTTAATAAGTTTATTATATCGATTTCAGCAATCCAAATAATTCTTAAAGTACATTTTTTTATTAAATAAATAGACAGGTTTGATAGGATTGGTAATATTTAATGATACTGCTTGCAAATAGGCAATACTTCCAAATGGATTGATAAATAACTTTTATGACTTTATCGGATTTGAACAAGATTAAAACAATAAAGGAAAATATAATTGATAATATAGATATAATTCATTTATTTTTGAAAACATTATGAAAATAGTTTAAACAGGATGAGGAGCGAGATTACTGTTTATAATGTAATTACTGTTTCTCCTCTTTGATGAAAGTAGAATTAATAGATATAAAACACTGCAAAATAATATCATTGAAAGCTTCTTGAACTGAAGTGTTTGTTTAAGCACTCGCTTCATAAAACTCAATACCGTATTTTTTAGAAAGTTTAAACCCTTCTTTCGTCTCCACTTATCTACATTAATAATAATTATCAATTTTATAATAATGATGATAATAATAATAATGATTATGATAATAATGATGTTAATGATAAATGTGATAATGATTATAATTTGATAATACCTATTCTGCTTAGCCAAATCTATTTTATTTCCGATGAGAATTCTCTTAACATTTTTATCAATTTTATCTGAAATTTAAGGCATCCAATAGCTCTCAACCTTATCAAAAGACTGTCTGTCATTAACATCATAAACTAACAATACTCCATCTGCTCTCTGGAAGTATGCCTTAGTTAAAGCAAAGAACCTTTCCTATCCTGCTGTATCCCAAATGTGAAGGTTTACTTCTTTGTTCTTTATCATTAACTTTTTCTTCTCTACGTTTATTCCTAGTGTTGTTGTCAAGTTTATTATTTTTTAATCTTCTCCGTATATAAATTTTTAAATTAAACTTGTTTTACCTGTTCCTGAATTTCCAATTATTATTAAGTCAATTTTTATACTCATTATATTTATTTAATATTATTTTCAAATTATTTATAATAATAACTGTATTTAATATCAAATGTCTGAATTATATTCATCATCTGAGTCTTGATCTAACTAAAAATTATTTTGTTGAATAATTAAAAAAAATATAAAAATATAAAAATTAAAAATTATAAAAGAATACGATTTTAGAATTTTCATTGTTTATAATATGTTCGATTAGATTTTATTTTTGGGCTTTTTTTTCCTCATAAGATTACTTAAATTAAGGATAGTGATACAGCAAGATTTCTTCATATATCATATCTTTAAGTTATTATAAAGTTAAATTATGTTTTTCGAATTCGAAATCTTCGACTGTAATTGGTTGTGTAATAGGCTCATCTTCAGGACAATGCAAGGCTGCCAAGTAAGGATGAGCTAATGCTTCATCTATGCTTATTCTTTATTTAGGATTAAACACCAAAAGTTTTTATAATAAGTCTATGGCCAATGGTGAGGCTTTTTGAAATACCAGTTCCAGTTTTTTACCTAGTTTATTTATTCATTATAATTATCATTTTATAATTATTATAATATAATAATATGATTATAAAAATATGATGATATAAATGTTGAAAATATAATAATTTAGATAATAATTATGATAATATGATAATATATTTGAAAATGATTGTAATGATAATAGAATAATAATAAATAACCTTTCTTTTTAGGTAGTGACCTGACATACTTCTATGATTTTTCTCTGGGAATGCTATTGATATCATCCTCAGACGGAGTTCCAAACATATCAAAAATTAAATCAATCTAATTCCTAGTGTCTATTCCAGGCAAAAATGGTTTCCTTTTTAATAGCTCTGCAAAAATACAGCCAACAGACCATACATCCACACTATAATCATATTCCTTCCAAGATAGGAGCAACTCAGGTGCTCTATACCATCTTCATAAAATAATAATTATTAATATTAAATAAAAAATAATATAATAATTAACTAGCAATAAATTAATATTTTTAATATTAGTAAAAATAATTAATAGTAATTTATTAAAATTGGAATTTATTTTTATCATTTGTTAGCTAATATATTTTTATAATTTTATTTATATTAATTTTTATTTAATAACTTATATTTCTATTATTTGATATATATTTATGATATTATTTTATATATTAGAATTTTATACAAATATTTATTTTTTTTATATATTTTTAATTTGTTTTTCTGTTAATTAAGAATACAATTATATTCTTAATTTATAAAAAAACATCCTATAAATTCTAGCAATATTGATAAATATTTATATAAGTTGTATAAAAATTTAAAATAAAAAATGAAATAATATTATATTAATAATATATATAAAAGTATTGTATTTTGAGTGTAATAAATAATAATAAAGTTACCTTGTTGCAACATAATCAGTCATGACCTGATTCTAAAAGACAAGTTATGGTAAACTGGGTCTAGCGAGTCCAAAATCACAAATTTTAAGATCACAATTGCCATTTACTAATAGATTCCTAGGCTTAAGATCCCTATGCAAAATTTTGGCACTGTGCATATACTTACATCCTCTTAGAATTTAATAAAGAAAAAATTGACAATGTTCATCGGATAAACTTTAAGGAGATTTGATAATTTAAGCCAAATCTGTCTCCATTAATTCATTCACTACATACAAATCATCAAATTGTTCTCTTGACCTTGGTAGCAGAATTTTGTCAATTCCTATTATGTTATTATTTTCATGTTTCAATAATCGCAGAATCTTTAGTTCACGAAGTGTTCTTTTAGTAAACACTTTATGTTCAAATGCTTTTTCTATCTTTTTTATTGCTATTAGATTGTTTTCTGGATCTTTGCAGTTTTTATCTTGGGCTGCAACTACAATTCCATAAGCACCTTATCCAACTATTATTTTTATTTTTTTTATTTAATTTTTATTTTATTTTTTATTTTTTATTTACTTGAGTCTATTATTTCATATGAATCTTCTATCACAAATTTAGTTCCCATTATTTTCTAAGTCTTTAAGTTGCTTTTTGTGTCTTTGTATTGTTTGTAATATTTAATTACACTTTCTGCACAAGCGGATTGTTATTTTTCCATCCTAATTTATATTTATTTATAGTTAATTTTTTATATTATATATTTAAATAAAAAATTATTTTAAAATATATTAATCATTATATCTATTGAATATCTTTAATATTTGCTTTTAGTCTCTTAGCAGAATTCGAATTTGAATTCATTTATATATTTAATTATTCTTTAGTTTTATTTTCCACTAACTAAACTTCCTAACTTATTGATTCTTAAGCAGGAGCTATTTAATTTATCTATACTTTCACACTTTTATCTATTGAATCATCCTCTTTATTTTATAAAACGTTTTCATTTTTCTTATTTTTCATAATATTTTCTTCCTACTCACTTTTTATAAAAGATTATTGTAATACTTTTTATTCACCTTTAGTTTATAAAGAGCTTACTACATTTTATAAGTTTTTACTTATTAAACTTTTAGTAATATTTAGTTTGCTTTATATTTTACTTGAATCTTACTCAGCAATGTTAACATTATTATTATTATTATTATTATTATTATTATAAAGATGTTCATCAAGATGAGTATCATTATGAATTTGATTAGCATTAAACTTTTCATAAACTGTCAAAGTTTTCTTTTTATTATGACCTACAACTCAATACAAATCCTTTTCTTTATCTTTGTTGAAAATGTAAACACTCATAAAACTTTAGGAAAGTTAAATCGGATAATAATTATAAATTAATTCTTTTTTAAATTCTTTTGAATCTTTTGAATTAAATTGTCTTTTTTCATTTCTATCGTTTTTCCTGCACTCTGCTACAAAAAAGTCAGAAAGGTATTATGAAGATTCTATTGACTTTAATGAGTGATTAATATCTAATTAATCTTTCCACTCACTTTTAAATTATTATTTATATTGTTTATTAAATTATATATGTATTTTTCTTATTTGATTTTATATTTTTAATTAAATTACAATGAGTTTTTTTCAGGGTGAAATTGAATTCCATATAAAGGATATTCTTTGGCCTCAACTGAAGACACAAATTCTTTATTATTATGATCAGTGGACAAACTAAGGACTTCGAAAAATTCTCTTAAATATTCGTTTTCTTGAAAGAATATTAAATAAAAAAATACCATTGAATATTTTATAATCTAAAGCATATTTATGATTAAAATACATAGATTTTTCATGACTGAGAAAATTGCGTATTTTATCAGGCATTCTGGAATATAATCTACTCATATAACTGGCCTTTAAGATAAAATGAGAATAATACTTTTTGGAATTTGAGATTATTGCTATGATTAGTGCTATTAAAAGAATCAAGAATTTGCATATCATTAGCAATAGTTGAGATCATGGTTTCAAAGCCAAGACTAATTGCAAAAATAGGGAAATATTCACCCTCTTCATTGGCTTTAAGTGCAAGACTGATAAGATACTTGACAGTTTTACTGAATTGAGTAAATTCATTTAAAATGGGATTATTTTCTTTCTTCTCTTTATTATTTTTATTAAATAAATCTGCTCCTCCTCCTGGAATAACTAATCCGTTAATTGCACTAAATAGTTTTGCTAATTGATTTTCAGGTAAATTGTATCTTAATGGTAGTACTCGAGCTCCTGATTGTTCCAGAAATTTTATGTAAGATGCTGCTAAATATGAAAATTCACTAGGATCGTATATTTTAGGCCATGCTGAAGGTTGAGTCAATACTCCTATTATTGGTTGATTATTTATTAAACTTGTTTTGTATTCTGGAAACAAATAAGTTTCTATTGGATGAAGTATTTCTTCATTTGGGCTTACTTCACTTAAATATATTCTTATTTAACTCATTAATATCATCATTATCATTATTTCCTTTATATTCCATCTCATATACTTCATTATTTATTTTATAATTTATATTAATCCTATTATTTTTTATTCTCTATTATTATATTTTTCATATTTTTATTTCATTATTATTATTTATATATTATTAAAAATATATGTTAAATTAATAATATATTATTATATTTATAAAATTAACATTATATTTTTAATACTAATATATTTATCTTTACTTATTTTTCATTATTATAAAAAATCAAATTATAAATATTTATCTTAAATTATATTATTGCTTCTCATTATATATAAAAATTAGTAAAATGCAATCAGAAAGTTCATTAATAATATGTAAAAATCATAATTAGCAATAATTAGTCCATTTTAATATAAAAACTCTATAAACATATTGTTTATAATGTTATTTTGATGGTTTATACAAAAAAGAGGAAGTTGTTAATATAAAATAATTTTGTGAATAAAAAGTATTAGAAGTCAATAATCTAATAGAAAATTATCAATCTTTATAAAATGAAATAGAATATTAATATTAAAGCTTTGAGGGTAATTTAATTTAAAAATTTTGTAATGAGTTATAAATTTAAAATTCTGAATATAATATATTATAAGAATGTTAGAATAATAATAAATAATTACAAGTTTTTTTTGAAAATATTAAGAATTTAAAATTATAAAATAATGTAATAGAAATTTACAAATTATGGGATGTTTATCTAAATTTCGATAATAAATTATAAAAATAATAAATATATTTTAATGAGATAAAAAATAAAAATATTTTAAAAGAAATATAAGAAAAAATTCCTAAATAAAAAGAATTAGAAATAATTAATTAAAAAGAAGATAAACTATTAATAATTAAATATTTATTTTAAAAGTTATAATTCTTATAGGATGATAATTTAAGTATTAAATAATAAATAAATAATAAGCAAGATGCTGATGAACAAAAATATAAAAATTTATAAAATAAATAAATAAATAAATAAATAAAAAAAATAAATTAGTTATATAAAATATTAAATATAAATAAAAAAAAGAAAATTTTTAAAAATAAATTAATATTTATAGAATTTAAAGAAGTCCTAGAAATAAATAATTTAGCATTTAGAATAATTAATTAAACAAACATTTTAATAATTAATGTAGAATAAAGAATAATAAATTTAATAAATTGAATAATAATTACAAAATAAAGAATAGCAAATTTAACAACCCAATTAATAATTTTAGAATAAAGAGTAATAAATAATGAAGCAAATAGATTAAATATCTTAATTTTAAAGATAAAAAAATATTTGAATTTTGTTTTTAACATCATTATATAATGGATCATCTCCCTCTTGTTAAATGATTAATGCTGGAAAATGTTAAGGTTTAAATCTTTAAATAAATGAATATGAGGTATTTTTTGACAATTATAATGTATTTAATTCAAATAAAACATGAGATTATTATTCACCAAATTTAAATAATTTTGATTCTGTATTAGTTTCAACCAATAAAGATATAGATGTCAATAAATAAGGGGATTTTCTAGAAAAATGTGTCTAAAATGGAATTACTTTAGTTATTATTTTGAATTCTAATATGGCTGGTTTTAATCCTAAAGGTAATTATAAAGATCCACTAATTATTGAAAATGTGGTTGGTGCTAATGATTATAATTATGATTTATTGATACCAAATCATCCTCTTTTTTATAATGTGAATTAAATAATAATAGGATCTAATAAAAGAAGATCTAATAACTCATTAAATCCAAATGTTAAATCATAATTAGTAGCTAATTTTAAAGATGGAAAACCATTAGCAGTTATAAGAACAGATTCTAAAGGATTAGTAATAAATTTAGGTATTTAATGTGGAAATTTATATTTCTCATAATATGGTATTTAAGATGGATTAAAATTAGTAGTAAACGCATTAAGTCTTAAAAAAATTTGATTTTATATATCAAATAATATAAATATTAATATTCATATAGATAAAATATAATTATATTAAAAATTAATAAAAATTGCATATAAATATAATTTAAAATTATTAGAATTTGATCATTAAGCTTTTCTTAAACAGTCAAAGTTTTCTTTTAATTATTAGTAAATAATTTAGTTATTTAATGTGGTGATTTATATGGTTCTTAAGATGGATTAAAATTGGTTGTAAATGGATTAAGTCTTAAAAAAAATGATTTAAATTATTAAATGATGTTAATATTAATATAAATATGAATAAAAATATAATATTAAAAAATAATAATATAAATATCAATATGAATCTAAAAATATAAATTATAATATAAAAATATAAAATAAAAATAGAAAAATATAGAGTTTATATATAAAAAATCACCTGGAATTATTGTCTACAGCAACTTCATCAATTAGATTATCTTAAGCTTAAATAGCTTACAAAGAAACCTTTTTAGAAGACTCTTACATATGACCTCCAATAAGGATTTCATCCAACATAAAGTATGCCTAATTTAAATAAAAGTAAAAATACCTTATGAAAATTGAAAATAATATCTAACTCACACACATTCCCAAAATATTTATCTAGCAATTCTACATAATGATGAATAATTTCTAAAGTTAGCAATTCGTTATCCTCCTTATCTATTATTGCTATGAAATACAGACTTGCATATCTTTTGTAAACAATTTTATAGTCATTGTATTCTAAAAAGTTGCAATTCTTGTTACCTCTAGTTAACACCATGCTGTTTATTTCTTTTATGAATTTATGTTTCTCTTTATTGCTAAAAGATGTACTGTACCATTTAGTTAATCTAGTCTTGCCTTGCCTGCTGATTAAAAACATACATTATATCATAGAATAAGAACAATGAACTTTATTTATTATAAAAATATAATAGTAATAATAATAGATAATAATATAACTTATAATGAGCAGAGCAGTTCTTTAACCATTTGAAAATTATTAAAAATCAAGAGTACAATTCGTGCAAACAGTAGCAGAATTAGCATAAAGACCATAAAACATTGAAGCTTTGTAAAGTGCAGGAGTAATGGCTTTAT
>Ga0315908_10000783_pt1 | contig 24782 bp, 19 predicted proteins | sample LakEriMetagenome_12_FD_203520 | JGI IMG/M metagenome (GOLD analysis project Ga0315908, IMG submission 203520) | Freshwater fungal communities from buoy surface, Lake Erie, Ohio, United States - Buoy 4 MA124 | ecosystem: Environmental > Aquatic > Freshwater > Lake > Lake biofilm | place: USA...
GCTTTTTTAATTTGTTCCCGTGCGTGACTTTACCATTGAATACTTTGATCGCATGCTTGCGATCAAAGCCAAACGCGTCGATAACCTCATCAATTATCGCGCTCCGACCCTGGCGATTGCGACTCAGATATCGCTGCCGACAGCTCTCCAAATATTCTTTCTCACTTATATGAGTGATGATTCCAGATAATATCTTCATCCGGTCTCATTCTTTCTGGCTCAACTGCCTCTTCCAGCGTCTTTTTCGGGCCGTTCCCGGCGTCTTTCTATTTAGCTCAATATGAGCACCGAAAAAAAAAAAAAAAAACTTGCATGCCCGAGCCGAGAGACTATAAAGAAACTTAATTGTTCACAAAATATTTTTTCAAAAAAACAATTACAACAAATTTACAACTCCAATCCATTAAAATTACTAGCCAATTTATCTCCCCAATTACCTCCTCCTAAATTATGAAACCATTACCCCTCTTTTCACCTCTCCGTTTGGCCGCAATTCTTTCCGTTTCATCTTACATTACCCAGGCGGCATCTCTGACATGGGATGGAAATTCCACCACGGCCCCGAATCCTTCTAATAATAGCGGAGCATGGGACACCACTACGACGAACTGGTGGGATGGAAGTAGCAACGTCCTTTGGCCCACCACCGGAACCGACAACGATGCGGCCTTCACTGTTGAACCGACCAGCTCGACTAGCACAGTGACAATCGCCTCCGGCGGTGTCACTGCACACAACCTGACTTTCACCACGGCATCGGCTGGCAATCAATATAATATTACTGGCGATACCTTGACGCTCAATGGCACTACTCCGACGATCTCCATTGGCACAAACATGACGAGCCAGATCAGCTCCGTGATCGATGGATCGAATGGCCTCACCAAATCTGGGGCAGGAACGTTGAACCTCTCGGGAGGCAATATTTACACCGGTGGCACAACGATCAAGGCTGGCACTCTCGCCGTGATTTCTGGCGGCAGCGTGACTGGGTCCGGCGCTCTCACCGTGGGCAATTTAGGCGGCGAAAACGGCACGCTCAACGTGGCTGGCGGCACCTTCTCTAACACAACAGGCACTATCGCCAATTCCATCAACTCCATCGGCACCGTGAACGTCTCCGGTGGTGGCTCATGGACAAGCAGCGGCCAGCTCTTAATTGGCAACTACGGCAACGCCACACTCGACGTGACCAATGGCACGGTCTCCTTCGCAGGCGGACATGTAGGCTACCAAGCCGCCTCCACCAGTGCTGTTACAGTCGGCAACGGCGGCAACTTTTCCACTACTAGTGGCTTGACTTTGGGCACCGTCGGCAACGGCTCACTCACCGTGAATACCGGCGGCGTCGCCTCCACCACAGCCCTCACAGTCGGCAAAAGCAGCATCAGCACAGGCACCTTGACCATCTCGGGTGGATCTTGGACCAATTCCAGTGGTATGATTCTAGGCGAAAGTGGCACTGGCGTGTTCAATATGACTAGCGGCTCCGCCAGCACAGCGTCTACCACTCTCGGCTCATTTGCAGGCAGCACCGGCACCGCAACAATCTCCGGCGGCACCTGGAACGCTTACAGCATAGCAACCGGAAGCGCGGGCACCGGCGTACTCAACATGAACGGCGGACTTGTGATCGTGACAGCGAATATGACGAGGGGCACTTTAGGAACGATCAACCTAAATGCCGGGGGCACGCTCCAGATCGGCACTGGCGCAAACGCAGCATCGCTCCTCGGCGGCACGGGCAATCTAACAAACAACGGCACCTTGATCTTCAACCGCACAGGAACCTTCACGCACTCAGGTGAAATTAGTGGCACTGGAGTCTTGGAGAGGCAGGGCGCCAGCGGTACTCTCACCCTCTCGGGTAATAATAGCTTCAGCGGCGGCACCAACCTCACCGGCGGCACGGTCTCTCTCGGGCATGCCAATGCCATCGGCACCTCAGGCACGATCTCCTTTGGCGGTGGCACGCTGCAGTATTCGGCTAGCAACGCGACCGACTACTCGAACCGCTTTTCAAACGCCGCGAGCCAGCAATACAAGGTTGATACCAACAGCCAGAACGTCACCCTCGCATCGAATCTGACCAGCTCTGGCGGCAGTTTCACCAAGCTTGGATTAGGCACGCTCACCATTTCGGGGATCAATACTTACAACGGCGCCACGACAGTGTCGGCGGGCAATCTAACTATCAATGGCAGCATCGCCAACAGCACCACCACCGTATCTTCCGGTGCCACACTCAGCGGCAGCGGCACCGTGGGAGCTCTCACCATCAATTCAGGCGGCTTTGTCAACCCTGGCAACAGCCCAGGCATCCTCACAGTGAACGGCAATTATTCCCAAGCTGGCCGATTCACAGCGGAGATCGCTGGCACAACTGCTGGCGTGGGCTACGACCAAATTGATGTTACCGGCACCGTCAATATCACTGGCGGCACTCTCGTCACCTTATTCTCCGGTTCCTATTCCGCGAACGATACGATGTTCATTCTGCTCAATGACGGCACGGATTCCATCAACGGCACCTACACAGGCTTCGCACAGGGTGCCACCGTTGCTTCTTACGGTGGTTTGAACTGGCTTATCAGTTACCAAGCTAACTCGTCAGGCAACACCTTCACCGGTGGCAATGACATCGCACTCAAGGCTATTCCCGAGCCAAGCATCGCAGCTCTTGCCAGTTGCTTCGCTGTCTTTACCCTCCTTCGCCGCCGCCGCTGAAAAAAAAATTTGGTGATTCACAGAGTTAGATGTTTCTCTGTGATCGCCTGAATTTTTTCTCTCAGCTCTGATCCCGCCGCCCAGTCATTTCCGATTGGTTAGATATAAGCTGATGATTTGCGACTCAATAAATTAATCGCGTTGTTAGGCAGCTACAAATTTCATTACCCTACGACTTCAACTCGGAGTTGGTCAGGGTCGGCCTGTTTGGAGTCAAGTGATTTAAGAATAACCAAACTCGCTCGAAAATGTAATCCAATGGTCGAGCACACTTGCTCGCTGACCTTTTTGAACGCCTCTGCAGGATAACCCGAAGCGACGACTGTCTCATATGCCCAAAAGTGAATAGTTTGTCCTATGCGAGGCTTCGGACCGTCTAAAGATGATGGAATATCAATGTAGTGATTCTCTTTTTTACTAGCAGAATTAACAGAAATGATTCGAAAACCAAGCCGAACATCATCGATTTTCATTCCCGTAAAACTCATATCAACAACTCTGCACTCCACCCGATGGACTGTATGGAGGGGAAACCCCAGTTCACCGACAATCTTCAAAGAGTTGAGATTTGCTAAGGTCAATGGCTTGTCATCAGCAGCAACTCACCAGTCAACACGGCTAATTTGAGAAGTAATCAGAATGCGTTTTTCATAGATTCTTGGCCTAACATTTGAGCGCACCCACAGCGGGATGGAAGCTCGTATTCAATTTGACGGCTTTTCGCTATTGGAGGGAGCGGCCTGCTTGGGATTTCGTTTGGTAATGGCCAAAATGGCTGAAGAGGCCGTAGAACGCGCTGACATTGCCCCCGTATATCTCTTGTCGGCGGCAATCCGATGAAGGGCCGGGAGCGCTCGACGACTGCCGATCTTTCCAAGCGCTGAGCAGGCATTAACCTTGAGCCATGGATTATCGGTAGATAGCGCTTCTATCAGCTTTTGCTCCGCCTCCGGGAATGCCATGTATCCCAACGCATTTGCCGCGTCGCCAGGAAGGCGATAATCCGACTCCTCGAGCAACAGGAGAAGTGGTTGAAGCGCCCTTTTGTCTCCAGATTTGCCAAGGGCAAGAATGACTGCAGGGCGATTTAGCGGCTTTTTGCTAAGCTCGGCAAGAAGTTCCAAAACAAGCGTTTCGTGTGGCCTAAGGCAAGCGAGCCAAAGGCCCCATAAGTTATTATCTTCACGGATTTCACTAAGAATTGCCTCTGGTTTGAAACTCTCGTCAACGAAACGCTTCAGTGCCGCCATAGGGGCCGATTCTGATGCACTATCAATCGTGAATTCAACAACACGTCCCGCATACCGACAGCTATGCCCCTTCCACAGATCCCTCGCAGCGGCGCAGCGTTCTTCAATGGACCCCATGCTCAGCTTGCTAACCAGAGCCTCCTCTTGGGCATTTAGCGAGACAGCGCAGCTAAACTGCAACTCGCTCGGTCGCGAGTAGAAGAATGCTAGTTTCGTCGGGGACTGAGCAACGGCAAGTCCAGTTGTCGCAACCGACATCGAGATGGCAACCATGATAGCGACATTATGAATTGCAGTCTTATTTTTCTCCCGAACAGTGAAGTGCTTCACTCTGAGATGATATCGATCCCGCAAATATTGGGAAGTTCATATTTTTCGATTGTTGAAAAGATTGAGCATGAAAGGTTTGTGCGCTTTGTTGGCATGCATTTGAATTTCGAAACATGAAGAGATCCTAAATTCCTTCACTCACTGATATTGCGCGTTCAAAGATCTAAATTTTTGTAACGTAAAAAATCAGCAAACGTTAACAATCACTTGGAAAAAAGTCAATTTATCTCTTGCCTGCAAGGCCAGTTCCCCCTAGTGTGTCGACCCGCAACGTCAACTTTTCTCATTTATGTCCAAGCACAACAGCCTCAAATCTGCTTCCACCGTCGGTGGTAAGCGTTCCGTTCTCAAGCGCTTTGAGCGCGTCAAGCTCATGAAAGAGCGCGGCCAATGGAAAGATGGTCGCAGCCCGATCGGTCTACCGAAGACCAAACACGAAGCGTGAACGGGCCTTGTGCCGCGAAGTCCGCTGACGGGGATCGTCGTTATTTTTCAGAGCGTGGATCTGTAAGGGTTCACGCATTTTTCTTTGCACTGCCGAAATCATGGAACAGGAAATCCGCTTGAACAAATACCTAGCCTCCTGCGGCATTGACTCGCGGCGCGGCTGCGACGACTTAATTTTACAAGGCCACGTCGAGATCAACGGGCATCCCTGCCTCAAACCCGGCACCAGAGTCAAGGAAGGCGATCACGTTCGCGTCGATGGCAAACGAGTCACGCTGCTCCGTAGTACTACGATTCTGCTAAACAAACCGCGCGGGCTGGTCTGCACTAAGGAGGACGAATACCAGCGCGAGACCATCTACTCACTGCTGCCGGAGGCCATGCAGCACCTACATCACGTCGGACGCCTCGATGCAGATTCGGAGGGCCTGATCATCCTCACCAACGACGGCGACCTCACCCAGCGATTGATGCATCCCAGCAATAAGGTCGAGAAGGAGTATCTTGTCACCAGCAACCAGCCGTATTTGCAGGAGCATCTGGAACTTTTCCTATCGGGGGTTTACACCAAAGAAGGAAAACTCAGCGCGAAATCGCTGCGACGGATGAGCGCGCGGCGACTATCCATGGTGCTCGACCAGGGTGCAAAGCGCCAGATCCGCGTGATGCTGGAAACGCTGGGATATCAGGTCATCAAACTGGTGCGAGTGCGTATCGGATCGCTCTGGGGCGGCGACCTAGAAGTAGGCCGGCATCAACTGCTCACGGCCGAGGATATTCTCAAGGCCTCAGTGAATCCCGACCAGCCCGCACCGAAATCGATGCTGCGCAGCGAGGCAAAAAAACGAGCCAAGCCTGTTGCAAAAAAATTGGTGGGCAAAAGAGCCAAGCCCTTCGCTGCAAAAAAAACCGCACGCAAGATGACCAAAGCTCGCCGCGTGTCGATCAACGAACCGCCGCGTAGGGAGACCAAGGGCCGGGCGGCGAAGTCCACACGGCGCAAATACTAACGAAAAAGATCGCGGCGAACGTCTTTCATCGGCAGCACGGTGCCATGGGTTCTTGCTTCGCGCAAACGGGTCAGATCGATTTCCGCAACCAGGCATTGGGCACGACCACGTTCCGCCCGCGCCGCGATGCCAGCCATGGGAAAGCCAATGTCGCACGGCGTCGCGATCAATGATTGCGCGTGGTGATGTGCGAACCCTTCCCGATCGCGCAGAGTACCCACGCAACCGGCTGTTGCCACGTACATGGTGTTTTCCACCGCCCTTGCAAGCGCGCAGCGAGTAACCCGATGGTGCCCGTTGACATCGTCGGTGCAATACGGCACGCAGAGAAGTTCGGCACCGGCTTCGGCATAGGCACGGATTTGTTCCGGAAATTCCACGTCGTAGCAGATTGCGACAGCGATTTTGCAAAGTCCGATGTCGATCACCTGCCATTTATCTCCGCCGATCATATTCCATGTATTTTTTTCCCACGGGGTGATGTGAAGTTTATCCTGATGATGCCACTGTCCCTGCGGACCGGCGATACCGCAGCGGTTGAGCAGGCCCCGATCTGATGGGAATGGCATAGTCCCTCCGACAATCCAGAACCGCTGCTCTGCCGCAACGCGCAGGAGGAAATCTTTCCACACGCCCTGCTCTGGCCAACCCCCAGGAAATCCGGCGGCCGCGTATTCGGGTAGTATCACCAGGTCGACCGCGTAATCCTCACGCGCCATGCGCAACTGCCACTCGAACTCCCTCCAGAACGAACTCTCGTCTGTTAAAGAGTGGAATTCCCATTGCAGGCAGGCGATGCGGACATTTGTCATGCGGCAAGCCAAACAAACAATGACGACAATGAAAAGAACATACTTGGCGGTCAGGAATCGCTTTGCATTTTCAGGAAAATCAGCCAACCTCCCGCCCCCAAACATTTCATTTCCCATGTCCGAGCGCCGCAAACCATTTCCCTTTGATGTTTTTGAATCCCGATGGCAGCAACGCTGGGACAATGAAAAAACCTTCCGCACCCCGGGCCCGGGCGATGAGGACTTTGATGCATCGAAGCCGAAATACTACGTATTGGACATGTTCCCCTATCCATCCGGCGCTGGGCTTCATGTCGGGCATCCGGAAGGCTACACCGCCACCGACATCCTAGCCCGATTCAAACGCTCGCGTGGCTTCAACGTTCTTCATCCGATGGGCTGGGATGCCTTTGGGCTGCCAGCGGAACAGTACGCGATCAAAACCGGCCAGCATCCGCGGATTACCACCGAGGCGAACATTAAAAACTTTCGCCAGCAGTTGAAGAACCTCGGTTTTTCCTACGACTGGGATCGCGAGGTCGACACCACCGACCCCGCCTATATGCGCTGGACACAATGGATTTTCCTGCAGTTGTATCATTCCTACTACGATGAAACCTTACGGAAAGCCATGCCGGTGAGCGCACTCGAATCGCAAGGCTGGACCAGGCAACAAATCGACAACGTGCGGCTAGCATTCGTCCACGAAGCACCGGTCAACTGGTCGCCCGAACTAGGCACGGTTCTCGCCAACGAGGAAGTTGAAGAGTGGCGAAGCAAAGGCAATACCGTCGAACGTCGACCGTTGCGGCAATGGATGCTGCGGATCACCGCGTATGCCGAACGATTGATTCACGAGATCGATGCGCTCGACTGGCCCGAGGGCATCAAATTGTTGCAGAAAAACTGGATCGGCCGCAGCGAGGGGGCCACAGTGGATTTTCTCGTTGGAGCGCATACGGTCACTGTGTTCACCACGAGGCCTGACACGCTTTTCGGTGCTACCTATATGGTGCTGGCACCCGAGCATGAGTTGGTGAATATCGTGACCACTGCGGCCCAGCAAGCAGAGGTCAAAAGCTATGTTCACGGCTGTGCCGGAAAATCCGACATGGAGCGCGGCGAGATGAACAAAGAGAAAACCGGCGTTTTCACCGGGGCGTATGCCGTCAATCCGGTGAACGGAGAAAACATTCCCGTATGGATCGCCGATTATGTCATGATGGGCTACGGTACCGGAGCAATCATGGCGGTTCCTGCCCACGACGAACGCGACTTCGCTTTCGCGGAAAAATTTTCCCTGCCAATCGTGCAGGTGGTCAAGAAAGCAGGGAGAGCCGACGAGACTGCGGCTCTCCCTCTCTGCGAATACGGCATCGCGATCCATTCTTCCTTCCTCGATGGCCTGTCGACGGGCGAAGCAAAAAGCAGCATGATTTCCTGGCTGGAGGAAACCGGCAAGGGAACGAAAAAAATTCAATACAAACTTCGCGACTGGTTGTTCTCCCGTCAACGCTACTGGGGCGAGCCATTTCCCATCGTCTGGGAGAATGGTCAACATGCGGCGATACCCGAAAGCGAACTGCCGTTGTTACAGCCGGCACTAGAGGATTTTGCACCCACCGGAGATCCACGCGGTCCATTGATTAAGGCGACTGACTGGATCAAATACAGTGCAACTGCGCAACGAGAGACCAACACCATGCCCCAGTGGGCCGGCTCCTGCTGGTATTATTTGCGCTACTGCGATCCGCGCAATGCCGAGGCCTTAATCTCGCGCGAAGCTGAAAATTACTGGCTTGGCGGCGAAGGAAAAACCGGCGCAGTCGATCTCTACGTCGGCGGCACCGAACATGCAGTATTGCACCTGCTCTATGCGCGGTTCTGGCACAAAGTTCTATTTGATCTTGGTCATCTAACCACTCCAGAGCCATTTCAAAAACTCGTCAACCAGGGATTAATTCTCGGTGAAGACGGACAGAAAATGTCGAAATCCATCGGCAACGTTGTCAATCCCGACGATGTAATCTTTGAGTATGGAGCCGATTCCCTGCGACTCTACGAAATGTTCATGGGGCCACTGGAACAAGTCAAACCATGGCAGATGAAAGGCGTCGAAGGAGTGCATCGCTTTCTCGCCCGGGTGTGGCGGGTTGCGATGGAGGAAATCCAGGATGGCGAGTGGCGAATTTCCTCACGGATCAGCGAACAGGCGTGCGACGATCCGGCACTTCGCAAGGTTGTGCACGAGACTATCAAGAAGGTCACTGAGGACATCGAGCGCATGGCATTCAACACCGCAATTTCGCAAATGATGATCTGCACCAATGCCTTCACCCAGGCCGAAAAGGTGCCGTTGCAGGAGTTCCTGATCTTCCTGCGTTTGCTCAATCCTTTTGCCCCGCACATCGCCGAGGAACTGCACCAGCAACTCACCAAATCTCCGGTCATGCTCTATCACCAGCCCTGGCCGGAATTTGATCCCGATGCCCTAGTGGAAAACGAAATTGAACTGGTGGTGCAGGTCAACGGTAAGCTGCGTGACCGCGTCCGACTGGCTCCCGATGCCGATGAGCAGACCGCGCTTCTGGCAGCGCTGGCATCCGATCGAATCAAAGAGCACACCGACGGCAAAACGCTGCGAAAAGTTGTCTACGTAAAGGGTCGGTTACTCAACCTCGTGGTGAGCTAAATCGCCAGGACTTGGCGACTGGGGATTCTACAATTCCTTGATCCAGATATTGGCAAAATCCAGCGAGCTGCCGTGGTGCTGCAGCCCGACAGCACCCTTGACGGGCACGCCCGGTAGTTGGGCGTTGTCGATTACCTTCTTGTCATTGAGAATGACAGTGAGGCGATCGCCCTTCATCGTGATCTCAATGCGATTCCACTCGCCCACCGGCTTGTCGGCCTTTTCCTTCGGTGTCACCCCAGCCCGAACTTCGGGCGGGTGGCTCTTATTGGTACGATAGCCGAAAACCTCACCCGAGCCCACCGGCCAATTCCAGAGATTAACCTGTGAAGAAATGTTGCCGCGCATGTAAACACCGCTGTCCAGTTCCTCGACCTTTAGCGTCTCGCCAGTTTGTTCACCTTCGGCATTGATCACCGGACGGTCCATCAACGGCCCGAGACCGTTCCAGCGCCAGTCGAGTTTCATCGTGAAATCCCCGTATTCCTTCAATGACCAAAGGTCCTTTTTTTCCGCTGTACTACGTCCATCGTACTTCAACACCCCGTTGGACGGAACCCAGTGCCCCTCGCTGCCGGCCTCAACCTTCCAATTGGCAAGTGTCTTGCCATCAAAAATCTGCGTAAACCCGTCCTTCTTCAAGGCCTCGTCATCCGCAGCCATCGGCAACTCGGCAATCTTGATGTTGCGGAACGACACGCGGTCGCCGTGCCCGCACCAGCTGAGATGTCCGGATCGACGCTTGACGCCGAGGTGCTGGGGAAATTTCTGCTGGAGGTCATCGAGTTTGGCCTCGGTAATTACGGTGCCGTTTAGTTCCACTTTCACTGTATTCGCCATCACCGTTACAATCTCGTGATTCCACTCACCCAGAGGCTTGAGGTGGCCTTTTTTGGCGGGCACCATGGTGTAGATAGAGCCATGAAACTGATAATCCTTGAGATCCTTGTATTTGTCAGAACTGTCATCGAGAATCTGCAGTTCCATGCCCACGTAGGCGGCATCTCCGGAACCCGGGTAGTGGATGCCAAGACCATTGTTGCCACCGGGAGGCAGCAGAAACTCAAAGTCCAAAATGTAGTTTGTGAAGCGCTCTTCAGTGAGTAAATTTCGGCCCTCAGGCGTGCAAACGATCGCATTGTCAACGACTTCGTACCCTTTGCCACTCCAACCAGCCAGATCCTTACCATTGAAAAGGGAGCGGAACTCCACAGCGTTTAAGGAGCTCATCGCGAGCATGGGCAGCAAAATGAATGAACGTTTGGAAATTCTCATCCACTGCCATACGCATGCCATGCCAGCAATATTTCAGGCTTGTTCATTCGCAAAGAGCGCAAATGAGTGAGTTTCCGTAACTGCGATCACGCCTGTGAAGGCGATTATTTTTTCTCAAGCACCTTAAGTACATCCGCAGCCTGCTCCTCAGTAGCGGCAGAGAGGTCGCGCCAGACCAGCTTGCCATCGAGAAACAGATAGGCCTGGCGTTTGGCGAACCCGGCGAGATGAGGCACGCCAAAGGCATCGGCCACTTTGGCTTCCTTGTCCGCCAGTAAAATGAAAGGGAGTTTGTATTTTTCCGCGAAGGCCTTCTGTGCTTCGACGCTGTCGAGGCTGACACCGACCACTTTGACAGCCTTGTCGGTGATTTTCTCATAGGAATCGCGAAGACTGCAGGCCTGCTTGGTGCAACCCGGAGTGTCAGCCTTCGGATAAAAATACACTAACAGATATCCTTTTGCACCGAGTTCCTGCAATTTCACCTCTTTGCCTGCCTGGTCAAAGCAAGAGACTGACGGCAATGCCGCGCCTTCAGCAATTGGTTCCGCGGCGCCTGGTAGCGTGATACCAACAATAGCGGCAATGGGAGCAATGTATTTCATGGGATTCATCGAAGAGAATCTTGCACGGAACCAAACGAATGCAACAGGGAAATTATTTCCGCCACTGCTGGTGCGCACGCGGCGCTCAAAGCGGCGGCAAACTCGCGGCGGCCACAGCCTGGCCATGACGTTTGGTTTTTTCATCCGGAACCACCAGTTTGATCCGCAACTCGGGAAACTCCCCCGCCATGACTTTCTCCGCCTCGCTAATGATGATGTCACCGCCCTCACCTGAGGTCACACGCCCGAGGGTCAATACGTTATCCATCGAATAAAATCCGGCGTAATGGGCGATCGAATACCCGAAGTAGGTGCCGATGGTCTGATAGATTTCCGCCGCACGTTTATCGCCTTTTTTCATGGCTTCCTGCACCATCAGCAATTGCTCGGGAAAGGGTATCGCGCCAAATGAAAACCCCGCCACAGGAGCGAGCCGAGCCACTGCCTGCTGCGAAAAGTACATTACACCGCAGCCTCGATCTCCCGACCACTCATCGGTCGGCGCATCATCACGGTAGTCAACCGGCGCAAATGCCAGCTCATTGAGCCATGGTTTGATATGGCCGCACGCATCGACGTAACCCACGGCTTCGGATGTACCCATTGCGATGCCGAGAACACTGTTCGCCTGCAGACCCAAAGAACCTGCAAGTGCTGTGACCTCGCCGTCATTAACAACTTCGAAAGGCACACCTTTCCAGCGTTTTTTCAGGTTGCTGAAAATGTGGCGAACATGCGCCTCGTAGTCCTGATGACTGACACCTCGGAACAACGATGAAGCACGCACTTCTCGATTCATTATTACACCCGCCGTGCTTCCACCAATCGCGTCGACACGCGGCAGATGAGCAGCAGCGCGCAGCAGCGAATCGTGAATGCCCTCGATGTGGTAATTTGGATCGCTCTGAAAATAGGGATCCCAAACGATCTCCTCCGAAAAAACCACCTCTCCATCGATCAACGCCGCGCACTTGCGGTCGGAGCCGCCAAGGTCGAAGCCGATTCGACAGCCCTGCAGATTCCGCCCCAAGCTCATGGCATCGCCACTCTCTTCCGGCAGTTCCCCAAGCTCAACCGCGCGAACGGTGATCGGACTGCCAAAGATTTTTGTGCCGATGAAATCGCGGTCAAAGCGTCGTTCGCCATCAATCGAATAAATCATTGCTAGCATCGCGACGACATCATCGGCTCCAGCGACTAGGATTGTGTTGCCACCTTTTTGCCAGAGCAGGAATTTCACCAGTCGCTCGACATACTTGCGGTTGATAGATAAGTGCTCCGGAGCATCGGGCCACAACATTCCGCTCCAGCGGAAACAGGTACCGTCGTCGCGGCACAAGGCCAAGTGTATCGCTCTTCCACCCGAAACTGCCGCTGCGTCGTAGGCACGATTCCACAGCGCGGCAGGCATGAATCCGGGGTCCAGCACTGGTTTGTATTGAAGAACAGGAACGTGAAAAATCATTGCTCGGTGCCACTTTGTAGGGGGAAAACCGGACATTGCAAAGATGATCTTTGTCAAATCACATCGGGAAATGGTTTGGTCGGCACGAAAGTTATAACTGCCGCAGCCCGTATCCTTTACCTGTCGATGATAAAGCGCCATAGATCCATGAAATCATTACGACATCGAGCCAAACGCCTGCTCGCGCTGTCGGCTGTCCTGTCTCCGTGTTCAGCAGCGCTACCTTCCGGAGAAAAAGTGGATAGTGCCTATGCTCGGGAGATTCTAATCGACAACCCGATTGGCTATTTCCGCTTTGAAGAGGGTGGGACGAGCAACGGTGCCGCGATGCGCAACCTTTCCGTCGCGGTCAAACGAGTGGGTGACGCAGTATGCAGAAACAACGTGCAACAGGAAGCCGGACCGACGGGAATCGGTGGACGAGCGGCATCCTTCACCGGTGCTGGTTTTGTGGAGATCCCCCATGATCCTCTTTTTAATTCCGCCGAACTCACGGTGGAGTTTTGGATGCGCAGCGACCAAGTGTTCGACAAGCCCTACTGGCCCGGCAGTGCTTCATTGATTTCGAAAACCACCGCCGGCGCCGGATCGGCTGACTGGTGCTTTCTCGGCGGCAGTACGAATGACGGGAAATCCGGACAATTACTTGTGGGCATTGGTGCGCAAGGAGGTGGCGATGCCGTCATGAATTCCGCTATGATCATCAACGACGGTCTCTTCCATCATATAGTCTGGACTCGCGACAGCAGCGGGCACAACCAGTTGCATGTCGATGGCAATCTTGCGGCTTCCATCAAAGACAGCGGCGGAAAAATCAATAATGCTCGACCAATCCATGTCGGCGGAGAAAACCTGGAAAAGGGGGGAAGTTTTTTTCGAGGCTGCATTGATGAACTGGCGATCTATGGAAGTATTCTTCCGGTGGAGCGGATCAAGACACATTTCGCCACCGGAGTCATCGATCCACTTTTGCCGAAACCCGCCGACCGGATTGTCGATTTCGTTAAAGACATCAAACCAATCTTTCAGGAGACGTGTTACAAATGCCACGGCAGGGGCAAAGACAAAGGCGGGCTGTCGCTTGCCACCAATGCGCGGGCAATGGAGGGTGGCGACGACGGACCGGCGCTTCAACCTGGAAATAGCGCGATCAGCGAGTTGGTTCGCCGCATCGCATCGAAGGACGAAGATCTCGTCATGCCGCCGGAAGACGACCCGCTCAGCGCGGAACAAATCGGACTGATTCGCGCGTGGATTGACCAGGGTGCGGTGTGGCCGGAAAGTGCCGATGAAAAAGACCTCAACATCGCCAAAGCAGCGGAACACTGGTCCTTCAAACCGTTGAAACAACCGCAGGTTCCCAAGCAGAAAAAAAGCGAATGGATCCGCACACCGGTCGATGCGTTCATCCTCGATCGACTCAACCAGTCCGGTCTCACGCCAACTCCACCGGCTGAAAAGGAAGTATTATTGCGTCGGATCTCCTTCGACCTTACCGGACTGGCACCCACACCGGAAGAAATCGAAGCCTTTGTGCATGATACAAGCCCAGACGCTTATGCCCAGGTAATCGAACTCTTGCTTGCATCTCCGGCCTATGGCGAACGCTGGGCGCGTCACTGGCTCGATGTGGTTCGCTATGCGGATTCGGGCGGCTACGAAACCGATATTATTTACGAGCAGGCATGGCGTTATCGCGACTACGTGATTCATAGTATTCAGGATGACAAACCATACGACCGCTTCCTGATGGAGCAGGTGGCAGGCGACGAACTGTGGCCCGAGCAGGCTGAAGAAATGCAGAAAGCCGTTGCTGTCTGGACGCTGGGCGAATGGCAGAACGCCTTGGATGCCTTTCCGGAAATGTTGGAATACGTGCGTCGCACCGACAATGTTGTCACCCTCAGCGAAGTCGCCCTCGGTCTCACCGTTGGCTGCGCCAACTGCCACAACCACAAGTACGACCCGATCAGCCAGCGGGACTATTTTGGCCTTGAGGCGATTTTCGCGGCCAGTGAATCATTCAACAAGAACAGTAATGAGACCGCTTGGAAAAAAGGGGAAACCACGGCGTACCGGATGTTGCGTCACCGCAAAACACCGACGCCAATTCACCTGTTGAAACGGGGCGAGCTTACCAAGCCAACAAGACGCATCGAGCCCGCCCTACCGGCTTTTCTTCCGGGTGGCGGACCGCTGCCGACAGCTACGTTAGAGAACACCCAGCGACGAGCGGAACTCGCGCGCTGGGTGGTAGCAAAGCAAAACCCACTGACCGCTCGGGTAATCGCCAACCGGGTATGGCAGTGGCACTTTGGACAGGCAATCGCGGCAACGCCGAATGACCTAGGCACCCAGGGGTCGCGACCGACGCATCCGGAATTGCTCGATTGGCTGGCGTCACAATTGATCAATGACGAATGGAGTTTGAAAAAACTCCATCGCCTGATCGTGCTTTCTTCGACATACCAGCAATCGAACTCCCGTGACAAAAAAGCCATCGACGCCGACCCCCTGAATACTCTGCTCGCGGGATTTCCCCAACGCCGCCTCGAAGCCGAGGAAGTCTGGGATCAGCTGCACCGCGCTGCCGGCACACTCGATTTAAAAAGCTTCGGCACGCCTTTTGTGCCCGAACTCAGCGCAGAAGAATTGCAGGCGGTTTACAATCTCGGCAAGGACAAGGATTCGAAATGGCCGATCACCGCAGAGCAGAATCGGCGGGCGATTTATATCCTCAACCGCAGGTCGTTCCGCTTTCCATTATTTGAGGCCTTCGACCCCGCAAACACCGCAGTGAGCTGCCCACAGCGGCAAACCACCACGGTGCCTGCCCAGGCGTTGACATTGATGAATAACAACACGGTCGCCCGACAGAGCCGGGCGATGGCCGCGCGCTTGCTGCGTGAAGCCAGTGGCGATGTCGCAAAGGAAATCCGCTTGGCCTGGCTGTTGGCCTACAGCCGGGAGCCGGGCAACGATGAAATTTTAATCGCGAGGAAATTCATCAGTGAATCGGAAATGCTGCACGCAAATGCGAATGCTAGCAACGCGCACGCAGCCGCCTTGGATGATTTTTGTCTTGGAATCATGAACTCCTCGGAATTCATCTACGTTAACTGACATATAAAAGGAAGCCGGTGACAGTCTCTGCATAGTGACACATGAGGGTGACGTTTACGTTTTTTCTTATCCAGATGAGGGGAATCGAGTCAGGCAGAGGAAATCTTCCGCACGGGATGCTTGGGAATTATTTCCAAACTGAGCCGCGCATTCAAATGAGATGAAAATCCGCGATGGCCAGAGCCACGCCGTTGGCGCGGACTTCCAAACGATGCAGACCGCGGTGATACACGCGGGTCGTGATTGCTCGGAATGATTGAGTGCGCTCGGCACGATGTACCGCAGCGGCGGACAGGATGAACTCCTTCCACAAATAGGTTTTTGGCGCCAATTTTCCGTTCGCTTTTTGATAATGCACGATTAGGTCGATTCGAATTTTCTGATCTCGTTTAGCTGTCGAACGCATCTGCAGAGAGAAGCGTAAATCGCCATGAAACGGAACTTGGGAAGAGGGAATTTCCAATGAGACATCCGCCAACTTTGGCGCGCTTATACCGTGGAGTTTCAATGCCTTCTCGTGGCCTTGCTTGAGCAGATTGCGCATCGCGTGACGAAGCAGTCTGACCCGCTCAGGCGGGGCGTTTTTGTGCCAGGCCGTGGCTAGATCAAGAATCATCTGCGGGTGATCTTTAGCGATGTCATTCAAATGATTTGCGACCGAGCGACGCACATACTCGGATGGGTCATCGCGCAAAGCTTCCAGCAAGGGCAGGGTCAGTTGCGGATCCGCAATCACCTGCGGCAATTGCATTGCCCAGGGAAGCCGCGGGCGGGATCCTTCTGACACCAACCGGCGGACGTGATGATTGTCGTGCGATGTCCAATCCATCAGCGTCGCCAGCGTTTTTTCTGGATGAGCGAGAATCATATGTCGTATGGCGAACTCCGCTGTGAAGCGCATTGTCAGTTGCTGAAAAAGGTCCATCGCCAGCAGAAAGTGCCCGTGCCCTCTTTGCCCTGTGTATTCCGCGAGTGGCATGATCAGCCAGCCCTGGATGCCCTCCTCCGTCACCCCCTCACCAGAGGAATTGGCATCGCACGAGGGATGCAAGGACTCAATGATCAATGCCGCAGCTTTCTCAAAGCAGGGCGGCAGGCATTCATCTAGCGCCTGAAAGATCTGCGAGGATCGTTGTTTCAGTTCGAGCGCCTCCAGATCACGGCAGGCGAGTCGGGTGAATTTTTTTGCGGAGAAATCCGCTCTGCGAGCAGCCAACACCCGACCCATCATCGATATCGCATCACGATTGAACACATTTTTAAACGGTTCCATGGAAACGAAAAATGCCATCGACCGCTCTGACCGTCAATCACCCTCGCCAAATAAGCCGTGGATTTCCCATCATCTCAGGGTATGCTCTAGCTCCGGCGTCCCCCGCAACGACCACGCCACTTTCATTCACATGCGCGACTTCCTTCCTCATGATCGACCTGCTCTGGTTCTTGCACCAATGCAAAGCGTCACGGACCTCCCGTTCATGAGGGTTTGCGCACGCCGAGGTGGCCCCGATTGGTTTGTCACCGAGTTCTTTCGCGTGCACCATGCATTCCGACCAGATCGCTACATTCTCCGCTCGATCGATGAGAACAGCACCGATCGACCGGTCTTTGCGCAGATTATCGGTTCCGAACCAGCTCACATGGTCGATGCGGTCCGACAACTGCAGCAACACCCGATCGCTGGATTCGATCTCAACCTCGGCTGCCCGAGCCCGACGGTTTGCGGAAAAAGCGCGGGCGGCGGATTGCTGCGCCAGCCTCATGAAGTTGACAGGATGATCGGGGTCCTTCGCGATGCGATCCCCGGGCGCTTTACAGTCAAAACTCGCGTCGGCTATCATCACGAAGACGAATTTCCCGCGCTGCTCGAAATTTTTCGCAAGCATGCCATCGATGGCCTCACCATCCACGGAAGAACGGTGGCCGACCGCTATCAAACACCCGTCCGACCTCATTGCGTGCGTCGCGCGGTGGAGATACTTCCCTGTCCGATAATCGCGAATGGCAACGTCGTGAACGCTCAGTCCGGCAAAAACTACCAGACCATGACCAACGCCCACGGACTGATGATCGGTCGCGGCGCAATTCGCAATCCATGGATTTTCGACCAACTTCGCTCGCTGTATGCGGGAATCGCGCCGACGCAGCCGACGGCGCGCGACCTACTGGAATACATCGAGGACCTCTACCATGAACTTGCACGAGAGAGCAAAATCTACGATGAGAAAAACCATATCCAGCGAATGAAAAAAACCATGCTTTATATCGTTCAGGGAATGGGTGATACCTTTGAAGAGGCGATGCGCCGGATGCAGCGGGAAGATGAGTTTTTCGCCATCTGCCGTGCCGAACTGGATCACGACGGACCGGTGCCTGACCTCCCGCCGGAAAAATCAAAACTTTTCTGCGGCTTCAACGATTTGTTGCACAGCGACCTGCTCGCAGGGGGTTCCATACAGAGTGAAACCAGATGATTTCTCGATTGTAAGGTCCAGCATTCTACCGCTGAAGCGCTCGATTTCACCATCAAAAATCACAATGCGATTTTGCGAGGTACGCCCTGACAATCGCGTTTCATTGTGGCGCGAATTTCCCTCGCAAAGGATCCGCTGGATCGTGCCGACCAAGGCATCGTTCTGCGCAATGGCAATTTGATTGACGAGCTTGAGCAGCGTTTGATTGCGCTGTTCCTTGACGGACTCGTCGATCTGCCCGTCCATTTCCGCAGCGGGCGTATCGCGTCGTTTTGAATAGCGGAACACGAAGGCATTGGCGAATTGCACTCGTTCCACCGCTTCCAATGATGCCTGAAAGTCCTCATCGGTTTCGGTGGGAAACCCGACGATGACATCGGTGGTAATAGATAAATCGGGCCGCACGGCCTTCATCTTATCGCATATTTCCATGAATTTCTCCTGCCTGTAGGGCCGCCGCATGAGTTTCAAAATCCGGTCCGAGCCGCTTTGCATAGGAAAATGAATGTGCGAGCACAATTTCGGCAGGTAGCCAAATGCGGCGATCAGGTCATCGCGATAGCCGATCGGATGAGGCGAGATAAAACGGATCCGCTGAATACCGGGGACCTCGTGGATATTTTCTAACAACTGCACGAACGGCGATTTGCCATCGACGTGAAGGAACTCGGTGCGACCATACAAATTGACAATCTGCCCCAGCAAAGTGACCTCGCGAACACCCTTGTCAGCGAGCCTCCTTACTTCATCGACGATCTCATTGATAGGTCGACTGCGCTCGCGCCCTCGGGTGTCCGGGACGATGCAAAACGAACAGCGCATGTTGCAGCCCTGCATGATTGAAACAAACGCACTGACCTGCCGGTCCTTTGCCAGATGATCCCGAATGGTATTTTGCGATCCGGATTCCTCCTCCACATCGCAAACATTTTCACCTTTCATCGCCAGTGCAGGGTCATCCATCCGCGCCTCCAAACGACGGCGGAGAATGGCGTCGACGTATTCAAAAACCTTGTGGTATTTTTGCGTTCCCACCACCACATCCAAGTGAGGAATGGTGCCGAACAACTCGCTGCCGCGCGACTGCGCCATGCAGCCCATGAAGCCGTATACAACATGGGGTTTCGCGTCGCGATGGGCTCCCATCAGCCGCATTTTCCCCAGCGCCTTTTGCTCAGCCTGATCACGCACCGAACAGGTATTGACCAGGATTGCATCAGCGTCCTTTTCATCGACGGTGATGGTATAACCGCCCTCACTGAACATCCGCGCGACCTGCTCGGTATCGCGGTCGTTCATTTGACAACCATAGGTTTTGAAAAAGACTTTCGGCATTTAGGGACTTTCAGAGCGATTGTTCCAACATCAATAGCAGCGGTTTTTCTGCTCGAACGCGGATCGACTCCGGCAATTCAACCTGGGGACTGAGGTCGCGCAGGCAGTCGTGCAGTTTCTGCAATGTATTCATCTTCATGTAGCGGCAATCCGCGCAGGCACAGCGGTCGGTGGGGCCGGGGATCAGGTTTTTCTCAGGGCATTCGCGACGCAGGCGGTGCAGCATGCCGCTTTCGGTGACCACGATGATGTCGTTGACGGGCGCATTGCGGCAATAGCTCACCATTTTTTCGGTCGAGCAAACTTCATCGGCCAGCAGTCGCACGGCCTGCGTGCATTCGGGATGGGCGACGACGAGCGCCTTCGGGTATTGTTCCTTAATCTTGCGAATCGACTCGCGAGTGAACTCAACGTGAACGTAACACGAACCCTTCCACAAATCCATTTTCCGACCGGTCTGCTCCATCACCCAGGCACCGAGATTCTCGTCGGGGACGAAGAGGATGGGCCTGTCCACAGGAGCCTTGTTGACGATCTTCACGGCATTGCCCGAGGTGCAAATCACATCGCACAGCGATTTGACGTGAGCCGAGCAGTTGATATAAGCGATGACGTAGTAATTTTTGTGGGCGTTCTGTTGCAAAAACGCATCCAACTGCGGACCGGGGCAGGATTGCTCCAATGAGCAACCTGCATCCTTGTCGGGGAGCACGACAATCTTGCCCGGGTTGACGATCTTCGCGGTTTCGGCCATGAAATGCACGCCGCAGAAAACGATAACATCCGCAGCGGTGTCGCGGGCCCTATAGGCGAGGCCCAGGGAATCGCCGACGTAATCGGCCATGTCCTGAATGTCCCCTGTCTGGTAGTTGTGCGCCAAAATCACGGCGTTGCGCGCTTTTTTTAAGCGCTGGATTTCACTAACGAGATCGATGGATGCGATTGGCATTGATGGAGTTTGGTCAATCTAACAGGAAAAGCGGCGAACGAGCAGCGAGGCATTGTGTCCACCAAAACCGAAGCTGTTACTCAGTGCGACATCAACCTTCGCCTCGCGAGCCGTATGGGGAACATAATCGAGATCGCACTCAGGGTCAGCATGGTCAAGATTGATGGTCGGCGGCACGATGTTTTCCTTCATTGCCATAAGGCAGGCGGCGATTTCAACGCCACCGGCGGCACCCAGGAGATGGCCGGTCATCGACTTGGTCGAACTGACAAGTAAGCCATTTTTTGCATGCCCCCCGAAAGTTTTTTTGATCGCCTTGGTTTCACATATATCGCCAAGGCCAGTCGAAGTGCCGTGGGCATTGACGTAATCAACCTGATTAGCATTGATGCCGCCGTGGTGAAGTGCCATATCCATGCAGCGGGATGCGCCCAGTCCCTCGGGGTGGGGCGATGTCATGTGATAGGCATCCGCACTGAGGCCGTAACCGATCAGTTCGGCGTAGATCCGCGCTCCACGTTTTTTCGCGTGCTCCAGTTCCTCGATCATCAGGATGCCGGCGCCCTCGCCCATGACAAAACCGTCACGATCGACATCAAAAGGACGCGAGGCGCGCTGTGGCTCGTCATTGCGCGTGCTAAGCGCCTTCATATTGCTGAACCCCGCGAGCGCACAGGGAAGAATGCTCGCCTCCCCACCACCGCAAAGGAAGGCGTCCGCGTCGCCAAACTTGATAATGCGCCAGGACTCGCCGATCGAATGATTCGATGTCGCGCAGGCCGTGACGATGGCCATGTTTGGCCCGCCGAAACCGTATTCCATTGAAACAATGCCGCTTGCGATGTTGGCGATCATCATCGGAACCAAAAAAGGAGAGACCCGGTTAGGCCCGCGCAGGACCAACTTGCTGTGCTCCCCCTCGAGCGTGCCAAGTCCGCCGATGCCGCTGCTGACGATCACTCCTACTCGATCCTTGTTAACCGCATCGATGTCCAAACCGCTGTCGAGCAAAGCCATTCGCGAGGCGGCCACAGCCAGTTGTACATAGCGGTCTGCACGGCGGCAATCCTTGGCATTGTTGAAAAATGGCACGGCATCAAACCCCTTCACTTCGCCACCGATATGAACATCGTATGCGCTGACATCCATCGACTGAATCTGGTCGATCCCGCTGCGCCCCGCCTTCATTGACTCCCACGTGCTGGCCAAATCATTCCCCAAAGGGCTGATGCAACCGATTCCAGTAATTACGACTCTTCTTTCTTTCATTTGATGTGTGGCAGAACTCCTAGGCCATTACTAACTGCGATGCCGGACCCGCGCAAGCTCAACTGTTCCCGACCGGAAGGAGAATTTCAGGCCTTGCGCTGGCAGTTTCTGCCACAGCCGGGGCATGGGCGGATTTTTTCGCATCCCGAATCCTCCCAAACAGCGAGGCACAGATCACAGACCATACGCACTCTACGTCCCCGACGCTCCGCATTCCAGTGGGCAAAACTTGAGATCCAGCCGAATAGTCCGACCATAAAAAAGGCCGCGATCAGCAGCAGCAGGCAAAATTCTGTCAGACTCAGCTCAATCATCAACGTTTGTTCCGATCACTTCGCAGCCCAGCCATCCCTTGACCCGTTCCGGCTTGGGAAAAACCAATGACTTCATCCAATTCTCGAGGGCAACGTTGCGCTTTTCGGCTTCCTTGCCAGCGGCAAGACAGGAAACCACATTGCCCTTTTCATCGATCTCCAACAGATATCTCATCCCTTGAAATGATTCTACATTGCCGTAAAATTCCGGCCATGTCCCGGGAAGATCGTCCGCGTTCAATTGCGCCAGCAGCTTCAAGCGCGGCTGCAAATGACGATTCATGGATACCGTCCCAGGGTCGGCGGCAGTGACGACTTCTGGTAGAACAGGCAGGACCTGTTTTTTTTCAAAGACTGGCTTGGGATCTGGAACGACAACGTCGCGCAACTCGGCCACGTAGTGATATTTCATGCTCGCAATCTCCTCCCAGACAGGTGCGGAGAGCGATTCGATCCGGTCCTTTTCGAGAAGAACCGGAAAGGGAGTTTGTTGGGATATTTTCTCAAGCCAGTCGCGACTGGACGGATCTTCAACGAAGACCAGCATTTCCGCGCGACGCAGGTGACCGGACGGCACGGAAAAACCCCTCACGTGAATAGCGGCAAAGAGGCCGACGATGATTGGAGTGACTAGCATTATAGCGGCGGCCATCGCCCATCGACGCCGGAAACTCCTGCGCCAGGAAAAGATCAGCGCCGACCTAGCTGCAACAAATCCGTCATTCTTTTCTTTATAGCTCATTGCGATTTCGTCTCCGCAGCGTCTCCACTGCTACCCCCGGCAAGCACAACTTTCAAGCCCATGCGCATGCAGACCTCTGCTACCTGCCGCAGTGATTCCGATGAAACCATTCGGTCCGCCTTGATGACCACCATCGCATTCGGCGCACCATTCTTGTCGATTTTTTTTTCCAACAACTGGTCAAGCTCGGCAATGGTGCAGGCCTGGGTTCCCAAATACATTTGCTGGGATCCCTGCGCCATTAGGGTGATCACTGCGGCTTCCTGATAACGCTCGATCTGAAACATTGATGTCGGCATGTCCACCACGATTCCGGTTTGCTCCTCCAGCAGAGGCCCGACCGCATGACACATCAACAGCACAGCAAACAGGTTGAAAAGCGGGATGGCATGCAGAAAGCCTACGCCCTCGGGTAGCGTGGATTCAAGTTTCACCTCGCTACCTCCCCGACTTTTCCTGGCGAATCCCCGAGTAGATCATGAATCCTCGAGTCACAAACCATATTGACCGACTCAACACCCGCCCGCTCGAGACGATGCATCAGGCGTCGGGCCCTGCCCAAAAAATACAGGTAAAACAAATACATCACAATCGCGATCATCAGACCGAGTGCCGTGGTCACCAGAGATTGGAATACTCCGCCCGACAGTTCATTCGGCCCGGCAAGACCGCCGCGTTCGCTCATTTTCTGAAAAACATCCACCAGCCCAAGAATGGTGCCCAGCATACCCAGAAGCGGCGTCAACAGCGCGACACCGAGGATTGCGCGCACGTTGCGTTCGATACGAGGGACTTCGAGTTGCCCCGCTTCCTGCGCGATATCGCGAAGATCTACCCGAGGCAGGTCGGACCGCAACAGCACGGCATAGGCCACACGGGCCACCGGACCGGGCGCGCGCGCGGCTTCGTGCCGAGCCTCGGCGAAGGCTCGTTTTCTCACGTGATTACCAAGTCCGATCAATAAATCCGAAACATTCACCCGAGCCCGATGAAAAAAAAACATGCGCTCAACAATGAAGACCATCCCGAAAAAAGCCAACGCCAACTGTAACCACACGATCGCCCCCCCTTGCTCCACAATCCTGCTCGCTTCTATGACAGCCATCTGCATGACCTTTTCTAGTGCATACATAGCGCCGCCGTCAACATTCCACTGGCTCTATTTCACTCAATTCTCCCACCATTGCCAAATCAAAGCCAGTCATTCTTCCTACTTGACAACGGCCTAATATTCTTCATCTTTCAGGGCGACAGGGGCGTCTGGCGATCGGCAGACCGAGATTTTTCCACGCGGGGAAAAAACCCTCTGAACCTGACGCGGGTCGTGCCGCCGTAGGAAGTCGGAAATGCTCCATTTCTCGTTTTCCGCCGCACAGGTTCTGTGCGGCTTTTTTTGGAATCAAAATCTTACAATTACTAGCATTCTACCTTCATGATCGCAGCCGACGAAAACAAGAACCCGGAGCAGCACGATGCCTCCCGCAAAACACTCCCCGCCTCTTCGCGGGTTTATGTTAATGGCCAAATCCATCCCGACATCCGCGTTCCAATGCGGGAAATTTCCCTCTCCGACACCAAGTCATTCAACGGTCGGGTGGAAAAAAACACATCAGTCCGGGTCTATGATTGTTCCGGTCCGTGGGGCGATGAATCATTCTCAGGCACATCCGAACAGGGCCTGCCAGCGCTGCGGCGCGACTGGATTTTGCAGCGCGGCGATGCCGAAGCCTACGACGGTCGCGTGGTACAACCACAGGACAACGGCTACCTCACAGAAAAACACGCCGAGTTTGCCTCGAAGTCTGAACGGGCGAATCGCTTTGTAGAATTCCCCGGCCTCACCGCTGAACGCCGCCAACCACTGCGCGCCTCTGCGGGACATCCGGTGACGCAACTTTGGTATGCGCGACAGGGCATCATTACCCCTGAGATGGAATTCATCGCCATCCGCGAAAATATGCAGCGCATGGAAATTTCCGATCAG
>Ga0315908_10000784_pt1 | contig 24765 bp, 15 predicted proteins | sample LakEriMetagenome_12_FD_203520 | JGI IMG/M metagenome (GOLD analysis project Ga0315908, IMG submission 203520) | Freshwater fungal communities from buoy surface, Lake Erie, Ohio, United States - Buoy 4 MA124 | ecosystem: Environmental > Aquatic > Freshwater > Lake > Lake biofilm | place: USA...
TTTCGGCGGAGACGGCTGCGGGATTTGCGAAGCCCGAGTGCTGGCAGGTGGAGGTTCCGGTTCCGGAGGGTGGGGCGAGTCACAATGTGGTGCTGCAGAATTTCGCTGATGCGATCCGCAAGGGGGAACCGCTCATTGCGCCTGCGGCCGAGGGGATTCACTCGATTGAGCTGGCCAATGCGATTCTGCTGTCGACCTGGAAGCAGCGGACGGTGGTGCTGCCGATGGATGCCGGGGAATATGAAGCCGAACTGCAGCATCGGATTGCGACATCGACGCATGTGAAGAAGCCGCCGGTGGCCCGGGTCATCAGCAGTGATGACTTTGCGAAGTCGTTCAAATGAACGGCGGGCGGCGGGTGATGGGCTTGCTGTGGGCAGTTGCTGTGTTGCTGGCGGGCTGCCGGGGTCCGCGGGTGGCGAAAGAAGAGGCGGGTAACGCTGTCGCGTGGGTTGCGGGAAACTATGCGGTCGAATTCCGGCTGGGGACTGGTACTCCGGTGGCCGAGGGGTACGAGCCGTCGGTCTACCGGATCTGCCATCGTGGAATGGGTGGCGTGCGGGAAGCGGTGGAAGCGGTCAGTGCCCACAGTGCGCGGGGATTTGCGAGTGTGGTGGATGGGGATCCGCGGAGTCACATTCGGCTGGTCGTGGACCAAGCCGGGGAAGTACTGGTCATAGAGGAAGACATTCCGAACGACTGTGGACCGTGCCGGAACTTTCTGCTCGTGCGGACGGGAGCATCGGGTGGGCCTGAAGTTCTTTATCTGGCGGTGCCCGAGCGTGGACAGGGGATCATGGCAGCGACTGGCGGGGAGTATCCTTCGGTGGAAACGGTTTTCGCCGAAGGCATGGTTGTGCGGTATGCGGGAAGCGGTCCGGAGACGGTATGGTTCCGGTCCTTGCCGTCGCGTGAGGCACCGCAGTGGCCTGGCTGAGGTGTTCTCAGGACCGGGTTCAGGCTGGTCGGACTGGTTCGCTGGTGAGAACGAAGCGGAAGCGGTGGTCGTAGCGGCCGTTGTTATGGCGCTGGCAGCAGCGGTAGCAGGCGGTGTAGCGGGAGAAGGGCCGGACGCGGTGGGCGACGAAGCAGCAGGCTGGGCACTGGTAGGTGTACTTGCGGGTGACCTTGCGTCTGGGGAGCGGGAGGTCGTGGCAGGCGGGTTCGCCGGGGATGCCGAGGTCGGCGCAGGCCTGGCGCCATTCTGGGCCATGGACTTTGATGCGGCGGCGGCCGGCGCGCCAGTGGGCGAGGAGGTGGGCGGCCTCGTGGCGGAGCGTGCGGAGGACCTGGGAATGGCTGATGGCGTCGAGCCTCGGATTCAGTTCAATGACCGAGGTGCGGGCGCAGGCGGTGCCTGCGGTGGTTTGGAGCCGGGGGTTCCAGATTACGGAAAGGCGTTGGGCGACCGGGGTGGCTCCGGCGTGGGCGAGCCATGTGGCGGCGATCGCGGCGAGGCAGGGGTCTGGGCCTGCGAGCGTTGGATCGGATGGGGGGAGGGTATCGGCGGGGCGACTTTGGAGCCGGACCGGAGCGCGGCGCGGGAGGGTGGGAAGTTTTCCGCAAGCAGCCATGGCTGAAAGGAAAAAGGTCAGGAGTTTCAGGTGACGGGGACGGGTTGGGGACGCTTCCTGATTTCGTGGCGTTGGTCGCCGAGGGCTACGACGGAGTCTGGCGGCACGGATTCGGTGACGAAGACATTGGCTCCGATGGTGCTGCCGCGGCCGATGGTGATGTCGCCGACGATGGTGGCCGAGGCGTAGAGAGTGACGTGGTCTTCGAGGGTGGGGTGGCGGCGGCGGCCGCGGAGGCGTTGTCCGGCGGCGAGGGAGCGGGCGACGAGGCCGACTCCCTGATAGAGTTTGACGTGATGGCCGATGCGGGCGGTTTCGCCGATGACGACGCCGGTGCCGTGGTCGATGAAGAAGTATTCGCCGATGACTGCGCCTGGGTGGATGTCGATGCCGGTGCGGGAGTGGGCCCATTCCGTCATCATGCGTGGGATGAGGGGGAGGCCCATCTGGTAGAGGACGTGGGCCATGCGCTGCGTGGCGATGGCTTCGAGGCCGGGGTAGGCGAGAATGACTTCGTCGCGGCTGCTGGCGGCCGGGTCGCCATCGAAGGCGGCCCTGACATCCTTGTGGAGGAGGGCGCGGATGGCGGGGATCTGGTGCATGAAGCTGCAGACGAGGCAGTCGGCCATGGAGGCGGGATCGTCTGGCGGGGATGGCTGGGAGGCGAGGCTGGGGAGGACCTCGTGGCGGAGCCGCTGCATGACGTCGGAGACCCGGCGTTTGGTCAGGTCGGCAACGTCTTCGGTCTGGACGGCTTCCGCTTCAAAGAAGCCTGGGAAGAGGATTTTGAGAAGGTCGCTGCAGAGGGCGGAGACGGCACATTTCGACGGGAGGTTGGCGCCGTCGAGGTGGTTGATGCCGCCGAGTTCGCGGTAGGAAGCGAGAAGTTCGTCGGTGATGCTGGCGGTCTCGCACTCCATGGATCGGATCCGATCATAACGCGGGGTTGGCGGAAGAAAAATGCTTTTCGCAGGAAGTTGCGGATTTGGGTGGGCTGGGGGCGTCAGTCTGGGTGCTGCGGCGGTTCGAGGGTGACGGGTCCGGAGGGTTTGTCCTTGTGGCTGGATGACCCGCCGGACTGGGGTGTGCTGGGGGTGGGTTGATCGCTCGCTCCGAATCTGGCGGCAGGGGATTTGGGGTTCCAGAAGCCATTTTCCTTTTCCGGTCCGAACCAGCCGATGAGGGATTTCTCGTTGTCGCCGCCGTAGAAGTTGAGGGGTTTGAAGGTGCTGGGTTTTTCGAGGGTGACGCGGCCATCGCACCATGCGACGATGGCGCAGCCATGGGCGCGGAAGTGGACGGACGGCTGGAGTTCGCCGCCGTCCGAGCCGTCCTCGAGGGGCCAGAAGAATGGTTCTGCGAAGGGGTATTCCTGCATGCCTTCGGCGCGGGCGAGGGCGGTGGTGGCGAACATGACGGTGCGGCCGGGGAATTCGACTTCGAGGAGCGAGGCAGGCGAGAAGCAGTCGCCGGGTGATCCGCCGATGTAGGCTGAGTTGTAGCCGTAGCCGCCGGCTCCTTCTTCGAAGCTGACGGAGGCGTCGACGATGCGGCGGAGGAGCGGGCAGGTTTCGAGCTGGACGTCGCGGCCGAAGTAGGGGGTGAGGAAGCCGCCATCCGGGGAGAAGGGGGCGTCGAAGCGTTTGCGGCCGCCGTGCCAGCGGCGGAGGTTCGACTGATCCTGGGCTGGGCAGAAGTGGCCGTGGTGGTCCTGGGCGTAGTTGAGGTTGGCGGTGGCTAGTTGGCGGAGGTTGCGGCTGGAGAGGGCGATGTCGGCGCGGAGGCGCGACCATTGGTAGACGGCGGCGGCGGAAGCTGTGGCGGCGGCCGAGATGGCCACGGTCAGGAGGATTTCGAGGAGGGTGAACCCTTTATGCTGCTGTGAGGCCTTTGTTTTCATGGCCTTGAAAAGCTCAGGCGGAAGAAGCGGCGCTGGTTGTCGGGCGGGAAGGACAGGAATGTTTCGATGGCAGGCGGTGGGGATTCGCTGATGGAGCCTGGAGCGGGCAGGGCATTGGGGATGGACGTGAGAGGATTGCCATTGGAGCTGGAGGCGAGGGGGAGCCACGTGGTGCCATCCAGGGATGTTTCGATGGTGTAGCGGACATCGCTGCGGGCGGAGGGTCGGGTGAAGGACAACTGGATGGCGAGGGAGCCCTTGGAGATGCGCAGGGGGGGGGTGGGGCTGCTTTGGAGCGGGTGGCTGGCGAGGGCGTATTCCGCGAGGTTGGGGAGGCCGTCGCGGTCCGGGTCGGCGGTCGGGCCACTGATGGCTGGATTGGCGGATTCCGGTGGGGAGAAGTGGGCTGCCTGCCAATCCGCCCATGGGTCGGCGGCTTCATGCAGCACCGCGATGGCATCGGCGTCGAAACCGCTGGTGAGGAACTGGGTAGGAAAGGGATCGTTGACGAGATTGCCGAGGGAATCGGTCGATCCGATGGAGGCATTGATGGAGCCGACCACGTCGACGAGGCGGACGTGGGTGATGCGGTTGGGGTCGAGGGAGGTGGATGGGGTGAGGTCGGCGAGGTCGAACGGGGTGCCCCAGCCTGCCGGGTGTTTCCCGGCGAGGTTGCGGAGGTTGGTGGGGTCGATGGTGCTGTAGGCTCCGTTCTGGAGGGTGGTGGGCGTGAGGGAGACGGCTGGGAAGCGGACGAAGTGGGAGCCATTGGAACTGACTTCGACGAACGCGAGTTCTGCGAAGACGGCGGAGCCTGTGGAGAATCCGTTTTCGAAGACGGCGAAGTCCGGGCCTGGGCCGTTGCGGATCGGTTTTGGGAAAGTGACGGTGACGCTGCCGCCGTCGCCGAGGCTGAGGACAGGGGCGGCTGGGGTTCCGGCGGATGAGGCGGGGGGGTAGTCGGCGTCTGTTCCGGTGACTGACGTGGGTCCGAGGATGCTGGCGAGGCTTCCGTAATTGGCGGTGGTGGTACTGGCGGCTCCTTTGCGCTGGGGTCCGGGAAAGAACGACGCCACGGCGTGGGCCCACGACCGGATGGCGGGGTTGTCTGCAGCGATGGCGTCGGATCCCGGGAGCCCGGGGCCGGGTGGGTAGGGTCCGGCGGGGGAGGAAACCGTGGTGGCGGCGAGGCATGCGGCTGGGGCGAGACGGCGGCAGCGGCGGAGGAATGCGGCGGCGACGCCTGCGAGGGCAAGGGTAGTGGTGTGAGGCTCCGGGATACCCGCTGGGGGCGATGGGGTGGTGCCGTAGGTTCCGAAGGCAAGACCGTCCCATGAGCCATGGACGAGGGGTCGGTCGGCGGTGCCGGTGCTGCTTTCGACCCAGCGTCCTGCGAGGTAGGGATTGCCAAGAGGCACGACCGTGCTGGCTGGGGGCACGATGTGGCCATTGAGACGGAAGTCGGTCGGGTGCGAGAAGACCTCGTTATTCACCCAGTAGTTCCAGTAGAGGTCGTCGAGGTACGAGGGGGTGCCGAGGTCGTCGTAGGATCGGCTGCGGGTTCCGAGCGAAATGGAGTTAGGGTAGAAGGAACTGTCGACAGCGAGGGCGGGGTCGGCTCCGAGAATGGCATTGAGCATGTCGAGGCCCGTGCGGGATTCCGTGCTGGGCCAGCGGTAGCCCCAGACGATGGGCTGCGAGCCATCGTGCCAGTCGATGACGAGGGCGGCCTCGCTGCTGGCGGGTCCGGCGGGGTCACCGGCCCAGAGCCGGACGTCTGTGAAGGAGAGGGCGGCCCTTGCCGGGGAGAGGGCCAGCAGGATGAGGGCTGGCACAAGGGGACGGAGGCGGCTGCGGGCAGCCGCGCGGGGATGGGTCATGGGGATTCACGCTTATTGTTGACGATAAGGGCGGCGGCCTTGCCTTGCGGTTTGGCCGTCGCGGTGAGCTTGCTGCAGCGAAGTATTCTGACTCCCGGCTTCAGGCCTTGCCTCCGCCTTCACCGATCCTTTCCCGGGGCAAGCCGGTGGGGATCGATTGGTTTGCGGAAAGTGGCGGGTTGGTGGACCTGCCGTGATTCCTGGAGGTTTGTAGCCGGTTACAGCAGCGCACACTGTTGCGGGATTTCACCGCATTCCATGCACCGCAGCAGAGCCATGCTGACATGGGGGCGGGATGGTTGCAATGGCGAACGGACCTGGTTTCCGCGAGAGACTATGGAAAGTCGGGCGAAAAACTGCTCGCCGATATTCTTAGGATGCATTAGCAGGAAAGCTTCCCTGAATTGAACCATATCTGAAATTTCCTGTGTCCGCCGCTACCGCTGCCGAGAAGCCGATGCAACGCATCATGGCGGTGAATCATCACCTGAAGGTGGCCTTGGATGCGGTGCGGGAGGGGGTGCTGGTGGTGGAGCGGGCGGGCAGGTCGGGAGGAGTGCCTGCGGTGCTGTATGGGAACCGTGGGATGGCGGAGATGGCAGGGGTTTCCGTGGCGCAACTGAGCGGGATGAGGTTGGACCGGTTGGTGGAGGATGCGCGCGGATTGCTGGCTGGACTGGGGCTGGAGGGGGAAGGGAAGGGCAGGGAGGTCGAGGCGGTGCTGCTGGGCGGGGGAGGGAGGGTGGGGAGGTTGTGCCAGTGGCGCGGGGTGCCGGTGACGGAAGCTGATGGCGGGGTGCTGAGTTACATTCTGACGGTGTCGGAACGCGGCAGCGGTGGCATTGCGCGGAAGTACGAGGGTGCGCCGCCGCAGGCTGGGGAATGGAAGCAGGATGTGGTGGACATGGTGACTGATTCGGCGCGGTATGTGGCGCATGAGTTCAACAATGCGCTGACGGCGATTCTGCTGCCTGTGGAGATGGTGATCGGGCAATTGCCGGCGGGGAGTGATCTTCATGGCAAGCTGCAGGTGACGTATGAATCGGCGCGGCGGGCGGCTGATCTGGCGAAGGATTTTCTGGATTGTTTCCGGCCGCGCGAGCCGGAGCGGGTGCGGTGCCGGCTGGAGCCGCTGCTGCGCCGGGCACTGCGGATGGCGACCTGTGCTCAGAATGTGGATTGGTCGTTCGAGGCGGATGCGGATCTGCGGGATGTGCTGGTTGATGCCGGGCAGATTGAGCGATTGGTATTGAATCTGGTGCGGAACGCATGTCAGGCGATGCCTGGGGGTGGCCGGCTGCTGGTGACGGCGGTGAATCATGAGGTGACGGGCACTGGGCAGGGATTGCGACCGGGGCCGCATGTGGCGATATCCGTGCGCGACTGGGGGCCGGGGATTCCGCAGGATTACCTTCCGCATCTGTTCAACAGTCGTTTTACGACGAAGGAGGATGGGAACGGGTGTGGCCTTGCGATCTGCCATCAGATTGCGCGGGATCACGGGGGTGAGATTTTTGTGCAGAGCCGTCCGCAGGTGGGGACGGTGTTCCATGTGGTGCTGCCGGCTCTTGAGACTGCTGCGCTGGCGGGTGATGCGGAGGGAACGGAAGGAAAGGGGGGGATGGAGGCGTTGGGGCGTGGACTGGCGGTGGCGATGGGTTCGGGCGGACGGGCCATGCCATCGTTGCTGGTGGTGGATGACGAGGAAGGGATCCGGTTTTCGCTGGGGGCGATTGCGGCGCGGCTGGGGTGTCCGGTGGAAGTGGTGTCGTCCGGGGAAGAGGCGATTCAGCGGTATCGCGAGCGGCACCGGAGTGGTCGGGCGCATGACATGGTGATTCTCGACATCAATCTCAAGGGGATGGGCGGCGAGGAAGTGTTCCGGGAGCTGCGGAGGCTGGACCGCGGGGCGACGGTGCTGGCGACGAGCGGGCAGTATTCCGATGCCGAGTTGAGCCGGTATGAAGCGATGGGGTTTGCCGGATTTCTGCCGAAGCCATTCAGTGTGGATGAATTCCGCGAGATGCTGGAGCGTTTCGCGGCTGCGGTGTGATGTCCTCTTGCGCGGGGGCGGACGCTGGGGATTCCGTTGGGGACTGCGCCATGAATCCGGAACTCTACAAAAGCCATCTTACTGCAGCGGATGCCCGACACATTGATCTTCCGTGGTGTCATGTGGAGGAATTTGTGTCGCCGGGCAATGCGGGGTCGCAGGAGCTGTATCTGTGCCGGGCGACGTTTCCGGCGGGTGAGGCGCATCTGTTTCATTTTCATCCGGGGAGAGAAGAGATCATCTTTGTGCTGGAGGGGGAAGCCGAGCAGTGGGTGGGTGAGGAAAAGCGGGTGCTGCGGGCGGGGGAGATGGCACTGATTCCCGCGGGGGTTCCGCACATGACATTCAACCGGGGGCCGGCCACCCTTACGTTTCTGGCGATTCTGAACAACATCCGGGGGCCCGAGCCGATGGTGGTGGACTGTTTCCGGGAGGAACCATGGGTATCCCATTTCACGCCCATTGAGTATCCGCCGGTGGGCTGAGAACCGTAGAGCAGAGCACCCGGGGCAATTCCCCAGACATTCTCATCAACCCAAAACGAACTGCACAACATGCCGAATCCCTGGACTGGAAAAGGAAATCCCTACACGCGCGCCGAGGTCATTGAACGTCTTCATGAGACGATCCGGAAGGGAGAACCGGTGATTGCGGCGGGAGCGGGCACGGGGATCAGTGCGAAGTTCATTGAAAAGGGCGGGGCGGATCTGATCATCATCTACAATTCCGGGCGTTTCCGGATGATGGGGCATGGATCGACGTGTGGGATGATGGCGTATGGGGATGCCAATGCCATTGCCATGGAGATTGGCGAGTACGAGGTGCTGCCGATTGTGGAGGAATGTCCGGTGATCTGCGGGGTGCATGCGACTGATCCGAGGCGGCGCATGTGGCATTGGCTGCTGCAGGTGAAGGATATGGGTTTTTCCGGGGTGAACAATTTCCCGACGCATACGATTGTGGATGGTCATTTCCGTGGAGTGCTTGAGGAGACCGGTATGAGTGTGCAGAAGGAATATGAGATGGTGAAGCTGGCGCGCCGCATGGATCTGTTCAGTGTGGTTTACGTGGGAGCGCCGGAGGAAGCGAAGGCGATGGCCGAAGCCGGGGCGGATGCGATCATTGCGCATGTGGGCACGACGATTGGTGGCTCGATTGGGGTGCAGGGGGCGGTGTGCTCCATGGACGATGCGGTGGAGCGGACCAATGCGATCATTGCGGGAGCGAAGCAGTCGGGCCGGCGCGACATCATATTCCTGAGTCACGGGGGACCGATCTGTTCGCCCGAGGACGCGGCGCAGGTTAACGAACGGACTGGCTGTGTTGGTTTTGTGGGGGCGTCGAGTCTGGAGCGGATGGGTGTCGAGCAATCGCTCATCGACCTTACGCGGCGGTTCAAGAAGATCCCGGCTCCGGCGGCGAAGACGTTTTTTGACTGAGGTTCCGGGCTGGTCTCGCCCGTCTGGGCGCCTCATCCCGTCCGCCCGCGCGGCATGCCTGCACCACCGAGGGCTATTGTTCCTTTGGCTGGTGTGATGTGATGCTGCGGACGAGGGACTGTGGTTTGGAGGAAACGGTGAGGTAGGTACGGCCGAGGTATTCGCCGATGACGCCGAGCATGAGGAGTTGGCAGCCTGAGAAGAGGGAGATGGCGGTGATGAGGGAGGCCCAGCCGGGGACGGTGCGGGAGGCGGAGAACCATTCGGCGATCACGATGAGGACGCCGATGGCACCGCAGGCGCAGAGGAGGAGTCCGAGGATCGAGGCCACGCGGAGGGGCATGATGCTGAAGTTGAAGAACATGTTCATCCAGAGGCGGACGAGGCGGCGCAGGGTGTAGCCGCTTTGGCCGTCCGTGCGGGCGGCGTGGGCGACTTCGAGGGTTTCGATGCGGTCGGTGGAACCGAGGATGAGGCCATCGATGTAGGGGTAGGGGCCCTCGTAGCGGAGCACGCGCTGGATGAGGTCGTGGCGGTGGGCGCGGAAGCTGCAGAGGTAGAGGCCCTTGGGTTTGCCGAGCACGAGGGTGGCGGCCCAGTCATTGAAGCGGCTGCCGAGGTTGCGGAGCGGGTGATGTTCCTTGCGGGCGTAGCGGGCGTAGACGACTTCGGCACCTGAGGATTCGAGGTGTTCGAGGAGGCGGACTGCTTCGCGGAGAGGGTTCTGGAGGTCGTCGTCGAGGTTGATGATGCTGGTGCCGCGGCAGTGGCGGAAGCCTTCCATGACGGCGGCATGTTCACCGAAGTTGCGGGCGAGGTCGACGAATGTGACTGGGAAGGGGAGGCTGGCGAGAAGGGGTGGAACGCGGTTTCCGGTGCCATCCGGGCTGCCGTCGTTGATGAGGATGAGTTCGAATCCGCCTGGGATGGTGAGGCTGCGGAACGATTCGATGAGGGTGGGGAGGGCGTTGCCCGTATTGTAGAGGGGGACGACGAAGCTGACCCGGGGGGGCGGGGAGGCAGACATGGAGTCAGGAAGTTGGGGAGAACGGGCGGCGTGCAATCGCGAAGAGGGAAGTGCCGATGGGGATCTGGAAGGCGCGGCAGACTGCGAGGTCGGTGGTCGAGATGGAGGCGAGCAGTTGATTTATGGGTGATGGCAGCGGCTTGAGGTCGGACTGGGCGGGCCCTGTGGCGGTCTGGTTCCGGAGTCGGCTGAGCTGGCGGTAGGTCCAGACGGCCGGGAAGAGGAGAGCGTTCCAGCCGTGGAGTGATTCGATGTGCCAGAGGGGCGGGGCGAGCAGCGAGCGGATCCGTTCGGGGGTGTAGCGTCTGGCTCCCTTGACGGCGCGGTCGTGTTCGCCTGCGAGCGAGTTCCATGCGGGAAGGTTCAGGAGGAGCCAGCCTCCGGGTTTCAGGACGCGGTGAAGTTCCCGGAGGGCCGCTGTTTCATCGACGGCCTCGTGGTAGAGGACATCGAGGCAGACGACGGCGTCGCATTGCTCCGCTGGCATGGGAATGGAAGAGATGCTGCCTTCCGTGATTGAGTTGAAGCCGCGGTCCCGGGTGAGTCTGACGGCATCGGGTGAGAGGTCGCATCCGGAGAGTTGCCAGCGGGAGGGATGGCTGCGGAGGGAATCGAGCATGCCTCCGGTCCCGCATCCTGCGTCGAGTACATGGGCATCTGGGAGGAGGCGGTTGGCGAGTTCGCGGACGACATGGGATCGGAGCGTGCGGTACCACCAGTAGGAATCTTCGACCGCGCGCATCGTCTGGTATTCCTGAGGGAGCATGGCACGTTCGGTCGCGTGGGGATGGCCGGCCTTAGGTCAGTTGCTGCCGGGCTGTGGGTTGTTAGGAACATCAAGGACGACCTCGCCGCGCAGCGGGGCAACGCGACCGCTCACGGCGTCGAGGACCCATGCGCGGAAGCGGACCTTTCCGGGGGGTGGGGAGCGGCGCTGCCATGTACGCGGGATGCCTTCCGGAGTGGGGAGTTCCGATGGATCGAAGCGCCAGCCGATGCGGTCTTCGAGGGCGCGGGCGTGGCGACGTTGTGCGTGTTTTGGTTCGCGGGGTCGATGAGTGGCGACGCCGAGCCAATGTTCCGGGCCGTTTTCCGGTTGGAACGAAACGATGATGGAGCGGGCGTCGCGGCGGGAGGGCAGGCTGATGGCCCAGCCGCGGAGGATGGGGTAACCGTTTTCCCATTCCCCTGACATAATCTGACCGTCCGTGGAGCCATCGGGGAGGCGCGGGGCGGCGGTGACGTCTGGGTTGTGGAAGGTGGCGACATTGAGGAGGCCCGCTTTGGCGAGGGCGTCGAGGGACGGAGGCACCGTTGCGGGTGCGTTGGGGAAGATGCGGTGGAGCAGTTGTGGTTCCGGGGCGACGTGCCGGAGGCTGGCGGCGGCTTCGGCATTGCGGGAGTGCCATGCGATGCGTTCGCAGTCGGCCCAGCCCTGCCATGCGCCGCAGAGCCAGCACCATGCGGTCAGAGGCAGGAGGAAACGGGCACTGCGCCGTATCGGGTGCTGTGCAGGCATGGCGCAGAGGAGTCCGATGGTTCCGATGATCCACCAGAGGGTATAGCTGGGGTAGCGCGACTGGAACGGGCTGTAGTCGGGGAACTGGAATCGTGCGATGCTGATGGCGGCGCTGTTGCCTAGTCCGTAGAGGACGAGCAGAGCCCATGGGACGAGCGCTGGCCATGGGGCGTGGTGGCGCTGCTGCCACCAGTGGCGGGCCATCATGGCGAGGAGGGTGAGCCCTGTGAACGTGGTAATGGTGGCGGCGATGGCTCCGGCGGCGACCCGCTGGGTGCGGGCGTTCCAGAACCAGACTTCGCTGAAGGGGGCTCCGGCCACCTGGACAAAGAACGATACGGCGCGAAGTGGATGGGAAAGCAGGCCGTCGACGGCGGGAGGGGTGTGTTCTGGGTGGACGGCATGGCCTGCCGATTCCATTCCCGGAAGGAAAGCGGCGAGTGTGAGGGCGAGGGCGGCTGTCCAGAGGATGGCGGCGCGGATGCGGTCGCTGCGGCTGCTGGCTGGAACCACGGCGAGGGCTGCGGTACCGATGATCCATGCGAGCCAGCCGCTGGCGAAGCTGAAGACGGCAGCGGCGGCAGCGGCGGCGGCCCACGCGGTTCTGCGGGTGAGGGATCCTTTGCCATGGCAGAGGATTTCGATGGTGGCGAGTCCGCCTGCGACGGCCATGAGGCAGCAGATCTGGATGCCCCACGACCAGTTCATCCACTGCATGGGCGAGGTGATGAGAAGGGCGCTGCCGCAGGCGAGGGACAGCCGGGCTGCAGAGGGATGGCGTCGCCAGCAGCGGTTGCTCAACCAGATGGCGACGGCCGTGAGCAGGACGCAGACGAACGATTCGATGCGCAGGTTCCATCCGGTCCACTGCATGAGGGCAGCGTGGATGAGTCTGGGGAGGTCGTGACGGCTGTCGTTGTTGGGGGCGTGGATGAATTCCCACCATGAACCTCCCTGCTGGAGTTTCATCCATGGGTGGACGAGTACGCTCCAGTGATCCGCCCATGGGATGCGGCAGGTGGCGTGCCATGCCTGCCATGCCGGCACGGCGAGGGCGAGGTATGGCAGCAGCCACCGCCATGGCTGCATGGGTGGATTTCCATGGTCGGGAAATGGCTGATGTGGGTCGGCGGGCACGGAAATCAGAGGCCCGCGGTGGTTACATCCGCAAGGCCGGAACGATGTGTGCGCATTTCGGCAGGAGAAAAACAGGAAAGCCGCATGACCGTTCGGATTGCAGGGATCGGGGATTGTCTGCCTGACCTGGAGGCAGACGTGCCTGCGGGCAAGGTCGTCCAGTCAGAATGAAGGAGAATTCGGTTTCAGCGGGCTGCCGGGATGGCTGCGTCCGGTCCGGTGGTGGCCGGTGGTTTTGCCGGTGCCGCGGTGGAGATGGATTCGCTCCACGGGTTGGTCAGGGATGGATCCTGGTGCTGGAGAAGCAGGGAGAGATTATTGAGGAAAGTGTTGCGGTCGGTTTCGGCGGGGAGGGGGAAGGGGAATGGGGTGGGCGAGAAGCTGGCTGCGGGGAGGGGGGCAGGGGGGGCGGTGGGTTGGTGCAGCAGTTCGAGCAGCGCAGAAGCGGTGGCGAGGATGGGGTATTCGCTGCTGGCGACCGACTGCCATTTCCGGAGGAATTCCTTTTGTTCGTTGTGCGGGAGGGAAGGGAACGAGTGGACGATGGTGCGCAGGATGGGGAGGGATGGATCCGCGAGGGATCTGGAAGGGTTGAGGTAAGCCATGCATTCGGGTGTGATGCTGCCGAGTGGCGATTGGCCGCGGGTGATGAGGGCGAGGTGGTGAGCGATGTCGGTGAGGTGGCCGGAGAGACTCGTGTGGTCGATTTCCTTCCATGGGGTGGGAGGGCGCGAGGGGAGGGCGTGCGGTGGGAGGGCGGCGAGGGCGGGTGGCCATTCGGCGAGGAGGGCGAGGGCGATGGGCGGGTCTCCGGAATACAGGGGATCGGCCTGTGGCGATGATGCGGCTAGGCTGACGAGGATTTCGCCTGCTCCGGGGTGGTTGCTGCGGAGGGCGGCGGCGGCCCAGAGGGCGGTGAGATTCCAGCGGACGGCTGGGTCCGGAAGATGGTCAGCGAGCCATGCGAGGGAGGCTGGAGACAGGAGGTCGGCCGGGAGGTCGGGGACGGCATCTGCGGGAGCACGGAGGGACATGCGGGAGGCGGTGGCCGCGGTCAGGAGGTCTTTGTGCCGGGCAGCGACGGCCATGGCGATGTGGAAGGCCTTGTATTCCGGCTGGGCCTTGCGGATCAGGGCGAGGGCGCGGCCCGATTCTCCGGCGGCGATGGCGAGCTGGGTGAGGAAAGGAAAATGGTTTTCTGAGCCGTGGCCTTCATCTGCGACGATGTTGGTGAGGACAGGCAGCAGCTCCCGGGCGGTGGTTTCCGGGACGGGAAAGCGGGAGCCGAGGGCGAGCAGGGAAAGGGCATCTTCCGGGAGGAGCGGACGATTTCCTTCCGGGTTCTTCGCGTGCGAGAGGAAGAGGGCGCGGGCCGTGGCGGCGAGGGAATCCGAAGCGAAAGGAGAAGAGCAGAGGGCGAGGGCAGCCGAGAGGCGGCAGGCTGAGCTGATGGATGGGTCGCCGAGTACGTCTTCCCAAGGAGGGCCGCCTGTGAACCACGAGCGGAAGGCATCCCGTTCCGGGGGAGGGATTACGAAGGCGAGGGCACCGGGCAGCAGGGCGAGGCGGGCCCCCTTGCTGGTCATGGATTCGATTTCCGGTGGCAGAGGGAAATTCCAGCGGAGCCGGGTCGCGGGGTCGGTTGAGCGGGACGTGAGGGTGGCGGTCACAAATTCCGGTGGCAACTGGAGTGGAAAGTGTGGACCTGGGGTGGCTGCGAGTTCGGCGCACGGCTGGAGGATTGCGAAGGCCGACTCCGGGTTGGCAGGGTGCGGGAAGAGGGGGGCGAAGGCATCGTTGAGCAAGGGTTCGCCGGGAGTGATGGCGGCCGTGGCGAGGACTAGGGCGAGCGATTCCCTGCGGGATTCCGGGGGGGCGTCCGAGGGGACGTGAAGAATGTTCCGCAGCAGGGCCTCGGGATCGCCGCCGGGAGGCTTGGTGGGATCGGCGACGAATGCGGAGAGGGCCGTGCGGGCCTCGGTGAAGAGGCGGCGCGCTTCTGCTGATTGATCTGCGGCGATGGCCGCGACGAAAGCCTTGCCTTCGTTGGAGAGGGCAGGGGCGGCTGATTCCGGGGTCATGGTGGCGAGCGATCGCGACCATTCCGTGGTGATGGCCGGCAACTGCCGGCTCAGTGAGCCTACCGTGTTGATGATTTCCGTGGTGGCGGTGGAAGGTTCTTGGAGGAAGGCGAGCAGGAGGTCGCGTCCGTACGAGGGAGGTTCTGCGGCGAGTGCGGTGGCGAGAGCGGGCCATGGGCTTGCGCTGAAGGGGAGATCGGATGCGGGCGGGAGATTCCAGATTCCGCCGAAGGGACCGAGCGGCCGGACCAATTCATTTCCGAGGAGCCCGGCGCGGCGCAGCCGTCCGAGGATGATGGCGGCAGGGAAGGTCTGGTAGGATTTGCCGGTGAGGCAGCGCTTGGCGAACAGGCAGGCTTCCTCGGTAGCCGCTGGAGGGGCTGCCAGAGTATCCTGCAGGATTGTGAGGGCGGGAATCACGCAGGGCGGAGAGGAGGCGCAGCAGAGGCGGACGGCCGCGATGAACGCGAGCGGCCCAGATTCCATGGGTGTCAGGCGGAGGCTGGAGGGAGGCACCGAGTGCAGCGGGAGGGAGGCGAGGCGGCTGCTGCGGCCGTCTTCCGGGCCGAGGCATCGGTCCGCCATGCGGCGGAGGAAATCGGTTACGGCGTCCGGGCCATGGGCCATGCCTTGCAGGGCGGCGGAAGCAGCGAGGGCGGCGCTGGCCGAGTAGAGGGCGGGCCATTCCGTGACTGGTTCCTGCAGGGGAGCGAGGGCGGCGTCGAGGGCCGAGGAGAGGTCAGGGGTCAGCTGGCGGTCAGCTGCGGCGATGGCGATCTGGCTCCATGCCGATTCCGGGTCGGCGGCCGTGGCGAGGAATTGCCGGCAGGCGTCCGCGAACGAATCTGCCGGGGATGAATAGAGCTGAATGAGGGATGCGGCGGTGGCCGCCGTGGGTGGGTCCGTGAGCTGACTGGTCAGTGCCTTGCCGAGTTCGCCGAGCGATCCGGAGCGCCATGATTCGCGGATGGCGATGAAGGCCGGTGATTCGGTGTGGTAGCATGATTCTGTGATTTCGAGTGCGGAGTCGGTCCAGCCAGTGCGTGGCGGGCGTTGTGTGGTGGGTGCGTGGGTGATGGCGAGGCAGGCATTGATGGCAGCGGTACGGAGGAAGGGGTCGCGGTCCTGCGGCGGGAGACGGAGCAGCAAGGAAAGCGATCCGGCGGCGAGGTTCGGAACGCGGCTGGCCAGGGCGACCAGTTCCGCCTTCTGCGGGCCGGGCGGCATTTCCTGAAAGCTGACCGCGAGGTAGTTTTCGAACCATGGGGCTGGCTCGTGGAGCGGCCATGCTGCGAGCAGGGAGGAGAACACCTCGCGCAGGGTAGATTTGATGCTGGCATCGGAGGCGAGCGGGAAATTCCATGTTCTCTGCTGGGCCGCGGCTGGCAGGGATTGGAAGAGTTCGACTGCCTGTGATGCCTGCTGCTGCTGCAGGGCGATCCAGAAGGAAGCGGCGCGGGCGGCGATGGATTCCGGAGTATCTCCTGGGGGAACCTGGGCGAGCCACGGGGCTGCTTCTTCGCGGAAGCCAAGGAGGAAGAGGAGGAATCCCCGTGAGACCGGCGCGTGATCCGGGGCCTTGGCAATGGCGTCGGCCACTTCCTTATGGATGTCATGGCGTGATATGGAATCGATCCATGGCACCACGGCATTCCAGAGTGGGTACCATGAATTGGGAGCCGTGGATCCAGCGGTCAGGGACAGTCCGATGGCCGAGATGGCCGAGACTGCTTCCGGGCGTTTTCCTGCGCTCATGAGAACATCGATGTGTCCCGGGCTGGCCAACTGGATCTGCCGGATTCTGGCGGCGCGCGGGCTGAGTCTGGCGGCCTCTTCGTTGAGATCGAGCGAGGCGAGGAGGTTGGCGAGTTCGTCGCGCTGGGCGGGTGAACGCGAACTGCTGCGGAGTTGGAGGGCAGCTTCCTGCGCGGCCTTGCGTAGGTCGGCGGGGACATCCTGCCGTGCGCCGAGCGAAGCGAGGGCGGCATTTGCAGTGAAGCGGAATTCCGGAGCGAGGGTGAGGGCGAGCGTCCGCTGGAGGCAATCCGCCTCCTTTGGGCGATCACTGCGTTCCCCGTACCATGCGGCGGCGAGCAGGAGGGCAGCGGGGTCCGATCCGGCCGCCTTGTACAATTGATCGAAGGCCTGTTGCTGGGCGTTGTCGTCGCGCAGCGGCAGATGGAGCAGGGCGCGCAGGATGGGGAGCGTGGTGTGGCCGGCAGCGGCGGTGAGGAATTCCGGGCGGATGGCTGGGCCATCCGGGAAGAATCCGGCTGGTTCCGAGCAGAGGAAGAGCACGCTTGGGGGCACGCCCGGCAATTGTTCCGGAGGGAAGACGAGCGGGACGGTGAGGGAAGGAGCGTGGTAGGTCTGCGGCAGGCCACGGGGAGAGAATTCGCGTGCGAGGATGGCGGCCATGCGGGCGGGGTCGTTGCGGCGGACCGCCGACCAGACCAGTGCGGACAGGAAGTCATCATTGAGTTCGTCGTGGATGGCGGGAGGCAGTTTGAGGTGCTGCTGCCATGCGAAGAGGATGTCCTCGAATTGTTCCGTGATGGCTGCGGCGCGGTTGGCGGGCGTGCGGCGGCGGGTCGCGGCGTAGACGAGGAGGGCGTCGGGAGAATCGACGGCCGCCGCTGCGGCGAGGACTTCTGTTTCCCATGGGGCTGGCTCCGCGGGGGTGGCGATGGCAGGCAGGCAGACGGCGAGAGCGAAATCCGGATGGGAGGCGTGGAAGGTTTCCCATGCCCGTGCGGCCAGTGCGGCACTGGGGGGTTTGGTCTGGTCGAAGGCAGCGGCGGCTGCGGCGATGGCGAGCAGGTCGAGGTTCTGCTGATCCGTGGCCGCGAGGGCGGCCCAGTCGATGGGTGGCGCTCCGGCCACTGGGTAATCGATGCGCGGGATGAGGCTAGCGGTGGCGATCCATGGGTATCCAGCCGAGGCGAGTGAGGTGATGAGCGGGGTGCGTTTTGCCTCCGAAGGTTCGCGGGCAAGGGAGAGGCAGGCACCGGCGAGGGCGGCGGCGTGGAGGTCGTCGAGCGATGATGGCAATGGGAACGAGGCATTGATGGACTGGCCTTCCGGTTCGAGCAGGGCATCGCGGATGCTGAGGGTAGTAAAGAGGTCGGCGGCCTTGCCCGGGAAGCGTGCTGCGAGCAGGCCGTTGAGTTCGTCTGCGGCGGTGGGCGGCTGAAATTTCGTGGCGATGCGTCGGCGGCGTTCCTCCGGGAGTTCCGTGGTGGTGGTAGTGAGGGACGTGAACAGGGCGGCGGCTTCCGTGGGCTGCCCGGTTTCGATGAGCAGGAGGGCCGAGAGGAATCCGAGACGGTAGTCGAGGGCCGTGGCGTCCGGACGCGACTGCAGGACAGCGAGTGCTTCTGCGGCGCGGCGGCTGCGGAGCAGGGCCATGGCGAACTGTTCGAGGGCGGCGGGGTCGGCTTCGGCTGCGGAGGCGCGGAGCAGGGCGAGACCATCGTCCCGGCGGCCGGAATCGAGGAAGAGCCGTGCCAGTTTCTCGCGGACGAGGCCAGCGGCATCGTGGGCGAGGGCTGGCTCGAGGGCTGCGATGGCAGCGTCGCGGTTGTTTTCGCGGAGGTGGAGTTCGGCAATGGCGAGGGCAGTTTCGGGTCGGTCCCCGGCGAGCCCGGCGGCTTCGATGAGGGCGGCGCGGCGGCCTTCGAAATTGGCGGCGAGGCGGTGGAGTTCTGCGAGCGCAAGGAGGTCGTCGACTGGGTCCTCGGATCGTCGGCGGCGGTCGCGGAATTCGTCCGTCAGTTCCGGGAGCGAGCCGTGGGTGACGGCGGTCTGGGCCCATGCGGTCAGCCAGCGCGAGCGTGCCGGGCTGTCGCGGGCGCTGTCGTAGAGTGATTGGTAATGCCGGAGGGCTTCGGGCAGGTTGCCGCTGCGCGAGGCGGCGGTGGCGAGGCGGATCCGGATTTCCTCGTGGTCCTTGAAGCGGCCCGCTGCGGTCCGGAGGATCTGGAGTGCGGCGGCGGAATTGTTTCTGCTGCTGAGGATGTCGGCGAGGGCGAGTACTGGCTGCGGCGAGGTGGGGGCGAGCTGAGCCCAGCGCCGGGCGGCGGTTTCCGCTTTCTCGCTCTGACCGGCCCGCAGGAGGAGCTGGGTGAGGAGCCGGGCGTCTTCGGCTCTGGGCGGCCCGGGCAGTGAGGCGATCGATTCCTGAACGGTGGCGGCCTCGTTCCAGCGTTCCTGGCGGGTGAGGAGGGCGACGAGGAAGGGGGCTGCGGATTCCCGGGGCAGAGCGCGGAGCGTCTGTTCCGCGGCGTCGGTTTGCCCATCTGCTTCGAGCAGTCTGGCGAGGAGGCATTGCTCTGCAGGGGAGGCATCGGGGGTGGCGAGTTGGCTGCGCAGAGATTCCGTGGCTTGAGCGGAGCGGACGACGACGAGAGCGTGGTCGATGGCCTTCAGTTGTTCAGCGGTGGTGCGGGCTGATGCGAGGAGGGGACGCAGAAACGGAAGAGCCTCGCGGCTGCGGTCGGCGGATGGTGCGATCTCGGCGAGCCGCTGCAGGAGGATGAAATCCGGCTTGGGCTGGCGGGCGATGGCATCGGTCAGCAGAGCGAAGGCTTCCGTCATGCCGGCGGTGGCCGTGACCTTGTTGGCGATCTGGAGGGTAAGTACCGGGGAAGCGCTGACGGCGGCCAGTTTCCAGAGGGCGAGGGCTTCCGGAACGCGTTTGGCTTTGGCAAGGTGGTCGGCGCGGGCGAGGGCGAGGGGAGCATCGGGCGAGGCCGTGGCGGCGGCGGCGGCGAGGGAATCGGCTGCGGCGGCGGGGTCGCCGGCTTCGGCGAGAAGATGGGCGCGCCGGAGCAGGGCTGATTCCGCCTTGCTGCTGCGGCTGACGAATTCGTCGAGGAGGGCACGGAATCCGGTGTCGTCGCCGGTTTCTCGGCGGAGCTGGGCGAGGCGGATGGTGAGTTCCGGATTGTCGGGCTGCTGGGTGCGGAGGGAATCGATGAGGGTGAGGGCTTCCGCGGGGCGTCCGGCATCGCGGAGGAGGGCGGCGCATTCTTCGCGGACCGTGAGGTCGCCCGGCATGAGATCAGCGAGCTGGCGCAGGGTGGCGATGGCCTCGTCGCGGTCGCCGGATTCCGCCATGATGGCCGCGCAGGACCGGTGCAGAGCGGGCCGCAGGGGCCGGTCTGCAAGTTTGCTGGCGAGCAGCTGGCGGAGACCGGCGAGATTGTTCTGTCTGCGGAAGTGCTGACTGATCTGGGAAAGGATTTCCTTTTCCAGCCATGAGGAGACGGCGGTTTCGCCGAGGCATTGCAGCCATGTGGCGACGGCCTTGTCGGTTTGGCCGGCCTTGGCGTGGATGTCGCCGATGCGGAGACGGTTGCGCAGCTGGGGATACGGCTCGGTGAGGCGCGCCTGGAGCTGGGATGCGGTGGCGAGGGCTTCGTTGAAGAGGCCCTCGTCCGTCTGGAGTTCGGCGAGGTCTTCGAGCAGGGCGGTGTCGTCGGGCCGCTGGGCTGTCAGTTCCTTCCAGAGCGCGATGGCTTCGTCCGTGCGGCCGGTGCGGCAGAGGAGGCGTCCCAGTAATTCGCCTGCGCGGAGAGCCTGAGGGGAATCGGCTGCGGTGGAGCTGCGGGCTTTGGTGAGGCTGGTGATGGCGGCGTCTGGGTTGCGCAGCCGCTGCTCTGCGGTGGCGCGGGAGAGCCATGCCTCGGTGAGGTCCGGTGCTTTTTCCGTGGCGCTGCGGAGGTGGCCCAGTGCGTCTTCGTCCCGGCCATCGCGGAGGAGGAAGATGCCGAGCAGAAGATCGCTGGCGGCCGTGCTGTCCGTGGCGAGTCGGGTGCGCAGCAGGGATTCCAGAGAGGCGAGATCCGATGATTCCAGCCATGCGTCGAGGAAGCGGTCGAACAGGGGGCCGGGGGCGGGACGCCGGGAAAGGGCGGCGAGGGCGCGTTCTGCTTTTTCCGGAATCGGCGGCAATTCCGCCCGGGTGCGGACGGCGGCGGTCAGCTGAAGGACGGTGGCCGCCACAAGGCAGCATCGCTTGTGGTTCATGCTTCCGAGCATGGCTCCGTGGCGGGCGGGAGGCGAGCGCAAAACCAGTGCGTTCGGCGCTCGGTCCCCCCGTCAGGGTCCCTGTGCGGAGATCAGCGGGCGATCGGTTGGGACTGCCGGAGGTAAGCGAAGAGGTCGCGGATCTGCTGTGGGGAGAGAGGGTCGAGGATGCCTGGAGGCATGAGGCTGTGGCCGGTGGGGGTGAGCGAAGTGATTTCGCTGCGGCGCAGGGAGATTTCGGCTCCGTCGAAGCCGCGGAGGGCGATGGTGGCGGCATTCTGGTCGGTGAGGAATCCGCCGATGGTGCGTCCGTCCGTGGTGGCGACGATGACATTTTCGAAGCCCTCGCGGATCTCGGCATCGGGGTCGACGATGCTGACGAGGAGGGTGCCGAGGTCATCGCGCTGGTAGGGAGTGAGGTCTGGTCCGATGTGGCCGCCCTTATGGAAGAGAGTGTGGCAGGAACCGCAGAGTGACTGGAAGAGAGGTTCGCCGCTGTAGGGGTCGCCAGCAGCGGAGCCGATGGTCTGGCGGAGGCTGGCGATGGCAGGCTGGAGGCTGGCGCGGGCGGGCGGAGGAGGGAAGGCAGCGTCGGCGGCGGCGCGGGTCTGTGGATCATGCTGGGCGCGGATGCGGCTGATGGCATCGCGTGAGAACGCCGAGGCCGGGATGGTGCCGGCGGTGACTGCCTTGAGCAGGACGGTGGTCCATGCGGGGCGGCTGGTGAGAGTGCCGAGGGTGGCTGACTGCACGGAGGGTGGCAGGGAAGGCCATGCGGCGATGAGGGACAAAGCGGTTTCCGGGGAAGTGTAGCGCTGAAGGGCCGTGGCGGAGGACGCGCGGAGATCGTCCGGGTTTTTACCTGTGACGATGGAGAGCAGGATGGGCTCGGCGGGCGGGTGGGGAACTTCGCCGAAGACGCGGATGGCCTGGAGTCTGGTCTCTGCGGGGGCGTTGGGATCGGCGGCCTCCTTGAGGGCGTCTCTGATGGCGTCTGGGTTTCCCTGGCGCACGCGGAGGGTGAGGGAGAGTTTACCCGAGGCAGCGAGGGCTTCGAGGAGTTCGTCGGGAAGGTGGGGGATCGCCTGGCCGGCGAAGGCATCTTCGAAACCGCGGAGCAGGGCATCGCGCCATGCGGTGTCCGGGGCTGACCTGAGCAGAGTGGCGCAGCCGAGCAGGCTGCTGCGGGTGGCAGGGGCGGCAAAGCGCCGCATGATGCGTGGGACGAGGTGCTGGCGGGTGAGAGGTGAGTTCTGGAATGGGGGTGACTGGAAGAGGGCGAGGACTTCCTGATGGTTCTGAGCGCAGTGCGATTCGATGACGAACCAGATCATGAGGGGGAGGAAGGCGTCGGAGGCATCGTCGGTGCGGCTGGCGAGGGCGGAGACCAGAGCGAGAGCCTGGGAAGCTGGGAGGCGGCGGGCGGTGGCTGCGAGTTGGCAGCGTACTTCCGGTGAGGTGTCCTGCTGAGCCATCGCCGCGGCTGCCGCGAGAACGGCAGGGGAAAGGCTGCGGGGATCGCCGGCCATGCGGACGGCCCATGAGCGGACTGGCGCGGCGGGATGCTGCAGGGCTGAGAGGGTCAGTTCGTCCGATGGCTGGGTGCGGTGGAGCACCCAGAAGGCCTCGAGGGCAGGGTGCGTCTGAGGATCTGCGAGCAGGGAGCGTAGTTCGGAGGCTGTGGAGCGGTCGCCTTGTTCCGAGAGGAGGCGGACCGCGGTCTGGCGCTGCCATGGATTGGGGTGGCGGAGGAAGCCGATCAGTTCCGCCGGGGGAAGACCAGCGAGACTGGTCACCTTACCAGCGGGAGAATTCCGTCCGCGCAGCCGGTAGATGCGGCCGGAATCGGGATCGATCTGGCTTTGGTAATTCTGGCCGTGGGCGATGTATTCCTCGCGGAAGTCGGCGATGGTGATGGAGCCGTCGGGTGCTGGGGTGAGAAATACCGGGCGGAAGGTGCGGTCGTCCGTGCTGAGGGGGGTGCCGCGGTCGGTGGTGCGGAAGGTTGATCCTGTGGGAATGCGTTCGGCGGCGATGATGGAGTGGTGGAGTGGGTCGGCTGCGAAGAATGTGCCGCGCCATGGTTCCGGGATGGCGGTACCTTCCGCCATGACGATCATGTGGGAGAATCTGGGGATGGGGTGGGAACTGGCCATCATGGGGAGTTCACCGAAGGCGAAGGGATTGGCTGGTGGTCCGAATTTGCCGGGGTCTTTTCCTTGTTTGAGGTAGAGGCCGTCCTGGATGTGATGCCAGCCGCGGGTATCGCCGCCATTGTGTCCGGTGTAGAGGCGGCCTTCGGCGTCGAATGAGATGCCGAACGTGTTGCCTCCGCCGTCGGCGAAGATTTCGAAGGATCGGCTGACTGGGTGGTAGCGCCAGACCATGCAGCCTTCGATATAGACGCCTTTGGCATTGGGAGGGTCGGTGCCGGGGCGGGTGACGCGGCAGGTGGTGGTGCTGCCCTGGCCGCCGTAGAGCCAGCCATCGGGTCCCCATGCGAGGCCATTGGCGACGCTGTGGGTGTCTTCGAGGCCGAAGCCGCTGAGTCGGATTTCCGGTGGGCCATCGAACTTGTCATCGCCGTCGGGGTCGGGCCAGAAGACGAGGTAGGGAGTCTGCATGACCCAGAGGCCGCCGGCTCCGCGGAGGGCGGCGTTGGCCATATTGAGGCCGTCGAGGACCGTGCGGTGGAGGTCGAACGATCCGTCGCCGTCGGTATCTTCGTGGACCGTGATGCGGTCGGCTCCTTTGTCGTGGTTTGGCGGGGGAGGCGGGATGCGGTCGTATTTCGAGCGGTAGTACTTGTCGCGGCTGATCATGCGGACGCCTGATGGGTAGGGGTACTGGCGGTACTGGGCGACCCAGAGGCGTCCCCGTTCGTCGTAGCTGAGGTGGGTGGGTTGGGCGACGAGGGGTTCGTGGAGGAGGGATTCGACAGTGAAGTCGGGATGGGGTTTGAGGAGGGCGAGGGCCTGATCCGGGGGCACGAAGGTGCCGCGTTCGAGCACAGGGCTGGCCTGCATGACCGTGGTGGCCGGGCGGAATTCGGCTGGGGTGTAGTGTTCTCTGCGGCTGGAGGGATCTGCCGCTGCGAGCTGGGAAGGCTCCGGGGCCGCTGTGCGGCTGGACCATCGCTGGAGGGACAATTCGTCGAAGTATCCTGCGAGGACCGGGGGATGTTCCTTGAGCCATGCCGGGTTTGGCAGAGCGGAGCTGGTGGCGGGCGCGACACCGACCGCGAGACTGTTGGCGAGGCCCTTCTGGAAGGAATCGCGCGGGATCTTGCAGCGGAGCGGGCGGTCTGGCGGCACATCAAGCCCGTCGTGGATGGATTTGCCATTGATGAGGACCGTGGCCTTGCCCATGCCCGCCGGGAGAGTGAGCGTCATGGAATCGCGCCAGAGCGGGTAGCCGGCAGGGTCGGCCATGTCGTCCGGGACAACGATCCATGTTTCCAGCCATGCGGGGGCGGTGGAGCCGGGCGCTGGAGTACTGGGGGGTGGCGGCGTGGGTGAATCGCTGGCTGTGGTGGCGGAGAGGGCCGTGAGACAGACGAGGGCGGAGAGGAGCCGGGCGGTCATGGCAATCAAGCCTTAGTTTTCCGGGTTGGCGGCGCATCCGTCGACGGGGGAAATCATCCGTGAATCTGCTGAAAGGAGACAGTGCCGGGGGCTGGTCCGGGTGGTGGCATCTGCGCTTTACGGGAGGGCGGGAGGGGTCAAAACTGAAGTTTCCCCGAATTCTGACGCATGGAAATGCTGGCCTACCTTCTTTCCGGCACCGTGGACCAAGGTCCGTGGGCATTGCTGTTTGCGTTCACGATCGGTCATGCTCTCGCCGACTATCCCCTGCAGGGGAAGTTTCTGGCGATCCGGAAGAACCGGCACATCAAGAGCATTGATTACATCGGCGATTCACCGGGGTCGCTGTGGGTGTACTGTCTGACCGCGCATTCGCTGGTGCATGCGGGGGCCGTGTGGGTCATCACGGGGAGCGCGGCCTTCGGATTTGCGGAATTCGTGCTGCACTGGCTCATTGACTTCGCGAAGTGCGAGAAGTGGACGAATTTCCATCAGGACCAGGGACTGCATCTGCTCAGCAAGGTGCTGTACGTGGCGCTGA
>Ga0315908_10000785_pt1 | contig 24763 bp, 19 predicted proteins | sample LakEriMetagenome_12_FD_203520 | JGI IMG/M metagenome (GOLD analysis project Ga0315908, IMG submission 203520) | Freshwater fungal communities from buoy surface, Lake Erie, Ohio, United States - Buoy 4 MA124 | ecosystem: Environmental > Aquatic > Freshwater > Lake > Lake biofilm | place: USA...
ACTGGAACACGTTGATTGTTTGATAAATAGAAAAAATTCGATTCAATGAAAGTAATTGTCCCGATGGCTGGACGTGGAAGCCGCCTCAGACCACATACACTCACTGTACCCAAGCCACTTGTTCCTGTTGGCGGAAAGCCAATTGTACATCGCTTGGTGGAAGATATTGCGGCGGTTTGTGCTGAACCTATTGAAGAAATTGCGTTTGTTATTGGTGACTTTGGTCCTGAAGTGGAAAAGGAATTGATTGCTGTAGCGGAAAAGCTAGGAGCAAAAGGTACAATCCATTACCAGCATGAACCACTTGGAACGGGTCATGCCGTGCTTTGTGCAAAATCTGCCTTGGAAGGTCCTGTTGTGGTGGCATTTGCAGATACGTTGTTTAAAGCAAACTTCCGTATCGATCCGAACGATGATGGCATCTTATGGGTGAAGCAAATCGAGGATCCAAGTGCTTTCGGTGTAATTAAAATGAATGATAGCGGTGAGATTATTGACTTCGTAGAAAAACCGAAGGAATTTGTATCCGATTTAGCGATGATTGGCATTTATTATTTCAAAGATGGCCAACGTCTATTGCAGGAGTTAGAGTACCTCATTGATCACAATGTGATCAAAAGTGGAGAGTACCAATTGCCTGATGCACTTCGTCGTTTGACGGAAGCAGGGTATCGCTTTAAGCCAGGAGAAGTGTCTGAATGGCTCGACTGCGGCAACAAAGCAGTAACTGTAGAAACCAATCAACGTGTACTCGAATTTGATTACGAAAACAATGCCTTGATGTTTTCAGCATCTGCAAAAATGTACGATTCAGTTGTGATTCCTCCCTGTTATGTTGGGGATAATGTGGTGATAGAAAATTCAGTGGTCGGACCGCATGTTTCCATCGGTGCTGGAACAGTAGTTCGCAATACGATCATATCAAACTCGATCATTCAGGAGAACACACATATTTCTGATGCAGTACTGAAAGATTCTATGATTGGCTCACATGCCAAATACCAAGGCAAGGCGGGAGATATTAGTTTAGGTGATTATTCTGTGATTGAATGAAAAGACTCGGATCAATAGTGCTCATTATCATCCTTACCGCTTGTGGTACAGCGAAAAAATCAACAGATGGATTTTCGACAAAGGATTTTCCATTCATTGAAAGATTCCATGAAGGGGTACGCTTGAAGATGCGAGGACAAATCAACGATGCCATTATCAAGTTTGAAGAGTGCATTATGATTAGGCCTGATGATGCTGCTTACTATGCACTTTCAGAATGCTACTTGATGAAAAATGATCTTGCACGTTCTGCAGAGTACATCAAGATGGCGGTGAAACTAGATCCAAAGAACATTTGGTACACGCAGGAATTGGCTTACATGTATTTCGAAAGTGGAAACTTTGCAGAGGCCGTAAAGAATTTCGAAAAACTGGTAAAATATGCGCCGCAAAATGTGGAATGGCTTTATGGCTATGCGGAGTGTCTAATGAAAGTTGGGAAGATCGACGAAGCCATCAAGTCCTTGGATAAAATGGAAGAGCAAGTTGGAAAGCATCCCGAATTGGCGATGCAGAAATTCAACCTTTACCTTCAAATCAAGCAGGTGGACAAGGCCATCAATGAAATTGAGAAGGCACGAAAAGAGTTTCCAGAAGATCCACAATTGTTAGCAACACTAGTCGATTTTTACTTCCAAACGGGGCGTGAGAAAGAGGCGATCACCATGCTTGAGGCTTTGGTGAAATCGGCTCCAGAGAATGGTCGTGCTCGCTTGGCCCTGGCAGATATCTATCGTCAGAAAGGTCGAAAGCAAGATGAATTGTTGCAGCTAAAGGCAGCATTTTCCTGCGAGGATGTTGACCTCGACACCAAGATGAAGATTCTCATCGGAATCTACGATAAGTCATCAAAAATTGACCAAGAAGTGTATGATTTGGTAGATGCACTTGTGGCTCAATATCCGAATGAAGCGAAGTCACACTCCATAAAGGGAGATTATCTCCTTCGGGCAGAGAAAGATATCGAAGCCTTGGAGTCGTATCGCGAAGCCTTGAAGTATGACAAGAATCAATATCCGATTTGGAATCAAGTATTATTGATGGAATACCAAGAAGGAAAATTTGAGTGGTTGTACGAGGATAGTAAAACGTGCATGGAGTATTTTCCATCGATTCCTACTGTTTATTTGCTCAGTGGCGTAAGTGCTGTTCAGCTAAAGAAATTCGACGAGGCCATAACGGTTCTTGAAACAGGCAAGGAGTTGATTGTAGGTGATAAAGCACTGGAAGCAGAGATGTATGGTCAGCTTGGAGAAGCGTATTTCGGTATAGGAAAAACTGACGAAGGTAAAGAAGCCTATGGTGATGCCTTGAAAATGGATCCTGAGAGTAGCTTATTGCGTACGAATTATGCGAATCGATTGGCTTTAAGCAAAATAGATTTGGGCTATGCACTTGAATTGATTGATGCGGTTTTGAAGGAAAATCCTACGGTTCCTGAATTTTTAGACACCAAAGGCTTGGTCCTTTTTCAGTTGAATTTGTATGCTGATGCCTTGACTTTTTTCAAAAAAGCAGATGAATTAAAACCTTCTGACAAGATTATCGTTGAACACCTTGGTGACGCGTATAGTAAGTCTGGTGATGCGCTGAAAGCCGTTGAATTTTGGATCAAGGCGAAGGAGCTTGGCTCGACCAGTAAAAATTTAGACAAGAAAATTGAAAAGAAAACATACTTTGACCCAACGAATTAACAGGCTTTTTCTGCTGAGCATTCCGTTCTTCCTGTTCTCTTGCGCAAAGCAATTGACGGAAACGGAAGAAGTAAAATTGCCTAAGAAAAAGCCGCAGGAGCTGATCCAGGTACTCGACAGCTTGTCACAACCTAAACCAGGATTTTTTTACACGAAGATCAGCACCACCTATACCGACACAAATCAAAACATCAGTTTTAAAACGTCGGTTCGCATGGTGACGGATAGTGCAATCAACACCTTAATCACATATGCAAAGATTCCTATTGTTAATGCAATCATTTCTACAGATAGTGTAACGATTGTCAATAAACGCGATAAATGCTACATCCGTCAGAGCTTGGGTTACATCAAGGACAACTTTGGGATAGATTTTAATTACCGCAACATTGAAGAATTGATTTTGGGAATGCCACTCGATTACGATACAACTCAGAAATATTTTGTGATTCACGATCCAAGAAATTATATTGTTTCATCGCACAAAAAACGCGAGTTGAAACGTATCGACAAGCAAGACAAAGTGCCTCAACGTGAAGATGTTGCGATTCAATACTTTATAGGGGATGATGCGAAATCCTTGAAGGGAATGTTGATTGAAAGTCCAGAAGATTCGACTTCCATTCGTGTGGACTATTTGAAGCGAGATACGGTAGCAGGGTATTCCATTCCTCTTGAAGTATACATCCGCATCTTATCACCACGTAACGACATCCGCATTGAACTGTCTTATGATAAGGTCGAAATTGATCAACCACAACCGTTAATCATGGTAATACCAGAAGGCTATGAAGAATGTGAGTAAATTTCTTTGGGTAATCACCTTGGTTGTTGCAGGAAACACCTTTGCGCAATCGACGAGTGAAAAATTGAAAAAGGAGCAATCCAATTTGGAAAAAAAGATTTCCAATACACGCTCTTTATTGGATAAAACGAAAAACAATGCGAAGGCTTCATTGAATGAACTTCGCCTTATCGATAATCAAATCCGATTTCGGGAAGAACTTGTGTCGAATTTTGATCAGCAAGTGCGTGGGGCCGAAGTGAAAGTGATTCGTAAAGATGCGGAGGTTAAGGAACTTTCAAAGCGACTTGTCAACCTTAAAGAACAATACCGTCAACTTTTATTGTATGCCTACAAGCACCGAAATAAGTTTGGTAAGTTGATGTATTTATTCTCCGCGACGAGCTACAATGAGGCGATTAAACGTGGAACTTATCTTGAGCGAATTGCCGATATTCAGTTGAAACAGTTCCGAATGATTCGGCAACATCAATCATTGATTTCAAAGGAAATCTCGTCCATTCAACAAGAGAAGGAATACAAACTGAAAATCTTGAATGAAAAGCGCTCAGAGAAATCGGTGATTGAAAAAGACAAGCGCAAACAAGAGGAAGTATACCGCAAATTCAAGCAGGAGGAATCAAAATTGCTTTCTCAATTGAAGGATGACGAAAAGAAAAAGGAGAATCTAAAACAGAAAATCAATTCTGCCATTCAGAATGAAATTGCGGATACCGAGGCAAAACGCAAAAAAACTGAAGCTGAAAAAGCAAAGAAATCTACAACCACAACAACCACGAGCGGAACTTCAACGACGACCGCAACAAAGCCGGAATCGTCAACAACGACAACTAAAAAGGAAACAACCCTTCCTGAAACGAAGGAGTCAGCTGCCTTGAGCAAGAGTTTCGAAGGCAACAAAGGAAAATTACCTTGGCCGGTAGATAAAGGATCAATCACAGAGAGTTTTGGACGCAACGCACACCCAACCTTGGAGAATGTCTTCACGAACAACAATGGTGTCGATATCAGTGCGTCAAAAGGTGCATCTGTAAGGGCAGTATTTGAGGGTGAAGTAACCAGCGTGTTGAATATTCCTGGTGCTGGAAAAGTAGTGATCATCAAGCATGGAAATTACCGTACGGTGTATAGCAACCTACAAGATACCTATGTGAAAATCGGAAGCAAGGTAACCACCAAACAAGCGATTGGAACCTTACTCGTCACTGAGGGCTTATCCGTAGCGCATTTTGAGATTCACCAAGTGGTAGGAACATCGAGTGTAGCCTTGAATCCAAGCTTGTGGATTACGCATTAAGTTGACGAATAAACTTTCTTAATTCTCGTCCTCCTAGAAATTGTTTAATTTCTCTGCGACGCCGTGTAAAGAAATAATCTACAGTCATTCAGACGATGTATTTTTTTTGTAAATTAATGTTCAGAGATGAATAGACTGGGATTAACAGTTGGATTTATTTAATCAGCTTACCTCAGGGCCTCAACGGTAAAAAGATATACAGCTAGCTTAATTCAGGGAACACGAAATTTTTATGAACCGCAGAGCCGCAGAAGTTTTGAATTCGGTTTAACGTACAATGAAAAAAAATACGAATAGGAAATTTTCAATTCTATTCTCTGCGCCTCTGCGGTAAAAAGATATACAGCTAGCTTAATTCAGGGAACACGAAATTTTTATGAACCGCAGAGCCGCAGAAGTTTTGAATTCGGTTTAACGTACAATGAAAAAAAATACGAATAGGAAATTTTCAATTCTATTCTCTGCGCCTCTGCGGTAAAAAGATACACAGTTAGCTTAATTCAAGGAACATGATATTTTTATGAACCGCAGAGTCGTAGAGGTCAGGAGTTTGTGAATTTCGTTTGATCTGTAAATGAAACAATCTATTCCGAGAAGATTTAATTCATTCTCAGCGCCTCTGCGGTAAAAAGATACACAGTTAGCTTAATTTAAAGAACACGAGATTTTTAAGATCCAAAGATCCATTGAGGTTTTGAATTCGTTCAATGGTCAATAAAAATGAAAAATATGGAAGTCAATGATTTAACAAAAACAATAATAGGAGCAGCAATTGAGGTTCATAGAACTCTAGGACCAGGATTACTTGAATCAACGTATGAAGCCTGTTTGTTTTATGAATTGGAGCAAATGGGAATTTTTGTTGAAAGACAAGTTGAACTCCCCGTGAAGTACAAAAATGTTAGGGTAGAAATCGGTTATAAAATTGATTTATTGGTAGAAAATCAAGTCATTATTGAAGTGAAATCAGTAAAAGAATTGCTTCCAGTACATTTGGCTCAAATTATTACCTACTTGAAAATCTCCAATAAATCCAAAGGATTGCTCATGAATTTTAATGAAGCAAAATTGATCGATGGTGTAAAACGAATTAGTAATGACAGGTAATGCCTGTTGGGTAATTACGACATTACTTCTTTGGACTTGCTATCTAGCGAAATCTCCAAGGCCATTATCATTGCACACATCCCCCAAATAGGCACAGCGGCTTTGTCGGTGTCGAGGAAATTGTTCAATACACCATGTACAAAATAGGTGGTCAATGAAAGAATCATCGCTATCAATAGAACGCGGATTTCTTTGTCTTCGGCAGGCCAACGGTTGTAGAGCGTGATAGCTTTATAAAATATCGCGGCAATAATAAGGCAAATCGAGAGTAAACCAATCAAGCCCATTTCAGCCAGTGGCCCTAAAAATTCGCTATGTGCATTTCCAAGGTTTCCGAAGTTGGTAGAGATAATAGTTAAGTTTTCAGGTTCTTGAAACCGCGCATATTCAAAAGCATAGGTTCCTGGTCCGAAGCCAAAAAATGGTCGCTCCTCAAACATGGCAATCGCGCATGACCAACGATTGATCCGCTCAAGGTTGGAAGCATCCGTAGACACGTTTGTGGCACTTTGAAGTCGTTCGCCAAATTCTTCCGTTGTATGCTCCGACTTATTGCGCTCAAGCTCCATCTGAATTGAATCCCAAGAGAAAAAGAGCACAGCACCTGCAAAAGCGGCCACAGCGGCGAGGATGCTGAATTTCACGTTAAAGCGAATCAGTGCCCATACCCCCAAGGCTGCAATGATGCTCAGCCACGCCGCACGCGTATAGGAAAAATACAAGCCAAGCAAAGATATACCCATAAAGGCAAGTAGGGTTGCTTGAATGAGTGGCGTATGTTTCTTTGAGAAATAAAGTCCAAAAATAAGAGGAATCACTAAAGCTACAATCGCTCCATAGATGGTATGATCTTTAAAAAATGGCCACATCACCCAGTGACTTTCCTTTTCTCCAAAGCGGTATCCGGCATGCACGATAAGTGTGTAGGTGATGGCGACAATCATCCCAATGGAAAAAAGCCAGAAGAATCGTGAGATATTGATTTTATCTCGAAACACATACGTGCCAAGTAAGAGCATGGGGATGAGAAACCACAGACGCGCCAAAAGAAACTTTAAACTGGCCACGGGATCGGAACTGGAAATCGAAGTGACGAATACCCAAAATAGGTAGAAGGAAATAGCCCAAATGAGTGGATTTTTCCAAAGGGCTTTCGGAACGATTGGTCGCTGAATCTGCATGAGAATCAACAGCAACATGAAACCAAATAATAGTGGTTCTGTCGGAATGAAAAGACCGAAACTCTGCGTGTACTCCTCAATATTGATAGACAATGGAGTAAAAAGTGCCAAGCTTAGAAACGCCCATTCTGTTTGATAGATGGCGTAATAAACAGCAATCAGCGCAAAGGGAAATAGTGTATACCAAATCTGATCCTGCCAGATGAAATAGCATGAAAGCACCGCATACGCGATTCCAGCCAGCAATAAACCGAGATTTCGGCGTACGTATTCCACGTTATCCCAGTTTCTTCAACTCGTTGATTCGCTCCTTGATGAGCAAGGCAAAGACCATGAAAACAAATGAACCTATGGTCGCTAACAAGACAATAATCATGCGCTTCGGCTTGTCCTTTTTATCTGCAACTACGGCACGTTCAACGATAAACTTATGGTTGAAGTCTGTGTTTGCATCCGATTCTGCTTGTTCATACGACACCATGAACTCTTCAAGCTTCATGATTTTTTCGTTCCGTATGAATTCCAATCCGTCGAAGTCTGAACCATATTTCAAGTTCACATCGATGGTTTTCTTGATTTCAGCTTTTTCCGCAGCGCTCTTCGAATCGACATAGGCTTGGAAAAGATTTGTACGGCCCTCCAAGGAAACAACACCAAGTTCTGCCAATGAATCCAATTTCGCCAAGACAAACTCACGGTCATCTTCCATTTGTTCCTTTTTCCGCTTGTTGATTTCAAAAGCTGGAAGGGTACGTTCACGGATCATTTCGTTTTTAACGGTATCGATGAGGTCCACAATCTTATTCGCCATATCTGCAGCAAGTTGTGGCTCACGGTCGAGCACGTCAATTTGAATTGAACCATAACGCGTACGAACAAACAGGAAGTGGTCGTTGTATTTTTCAATCAATTTGAAGTGCTTGTTTGGGTCACTTGGCGAGATGTTGTAGTGCTTCATCAAATCGAACTGCTCCACGATTTTGTCGCGAATTCGCGATGATTGTAAGATTTGAACGAGTTGTTCCGCTTGTTCTTCCTCACCAAAATCCATCGACGCAGCTTTTGCATTTCGTTGTTCAGAGAATGAAACGGTACTTGTAGCTGCAGGGAAGACAACTGCAGTTGAACGGTAAACAGGTGTTAAGAGTAAAGAAACGACAATGGCACAAACCATTACGATTCCTGTCGTGATCATTAAAATCTTGCGTTTCTTCCAGATAAACACCAACAAGTTTTGGCGTTCTTTTTCGAGTTCACTGATCGTGTCGCTCATGCTTCTTATTTTAGATTGGCGAAGTTAGTATATTCCTTTTTTAAGTCGTGCATTTAACTCAAATCAAGCACTTTTATTTTAATGATTGAGGAATGATTTACAGTTTTTCGCTGAAAGCAAGGCGAATTCTTGAGATATCAATCAATCGGAAAACAAAAAGGAAGAGTAAACCAGCAGCACATTCAAGGACGAACGTCCACATGTTCACGGGCAGAAAGAAATAAAGAATCAACATGCCGGCCAGTAATGCACCAAACTTCAATACGGTTTGAAGGGCTTGATGAGGTGGTAGGATTTTGTGCACGCGTATGATTTGACAGATTGCCATGAAAGACTGGGTAGAAAGTGTGGAAATAGCCGCCCCTTCAGCCCCATAATGCGGAATGACAATAAAGTTTAATCCTACATTTATGGCAATACCAAAGACTGAGATGATATTCAAAAATTTTAAGTCACCTTTTGCCGTGAGAAAGGTACCGTAGACCAAGGTGATGGTCATTGCTACAAAGCTCCACATGAGTAGAATAAATGCAGGGGCCGATTCCTTGATGTCATCCGTGTAAATCCAACCAAGGATGAGCAAAGACAAGTGCGTCGCAATAAACCCAATGACAATGGCTCCCCCCATCAAAAGATCTCGCGCACTTTCTAATAAAAATCCTGTATCCTTCGATTTTTCTTTGATCATCCGTGAAAATACAGGCAACAAAAGTGTGGCGAAGAGCATCCCAAACATGTACAACGTGTCGAGTAATCGGAAGCCTTTGGCATAAATCCCCGCTTCGTAGGGACCTTTCGTATGTATCCTTTCCAGCATGATTGAATCCGTGCGGGAATACAACATCATAAGCAACACAAGCAGTGCAAATGGAAGACTTTGACGAATAATGGCATAAGAAAATGCCCATTTGAACTTTAATTTTGGCCATCCAATATGCCGAATAAGCAAAGAAAAGCCAACGATGAGCGTTAAGGCATAGGCAATTGTTTGTGACCAAATCAGCCATTCAATTTTGAAAAAATAATCAGTCGTGGTAAGCAATAAATACCCACACATCACAATGAGCAGAAACTTGTCAAGTACAGAGATTACTGCGTCTGTTCGGAAGAGATGTAGTCCGCCAAGATGACTTCGAACGTATAGAATAAGTGTGTTTAGAAACTGATTAAAAATCAGGATTCCTAGAATAGACAGCGCACCATCGCGGTAGCCAATAGCTAATCCAAAGCCTAGTGTAATGATTACATACACTGCAAAAAGCACAAGACGAAGACCTATGATTTTTCCTAAATACGAAGGAACGATGTGGGGGTATTGAGCGACATTGCGTGTCGTGTAGTTGTTGATTCCTAAATCCATCACGATATTGAAGAGGTAGGACAGGTTGAGCAAGGAGAAATAGAGCCCGTAGGTATCAGAACCTAAGCGATTTTGAACTGCCGCATCAATACCAAAGATTGCTACTGGTTTAATCAGTACATTCAGTAGGATGATAATCAGAAGGTCAATAAGGAGTTTCTTCTTCATGCGCAGCAATAACGCAACAATGTAAGATTAATTGGGCAGAAAGATAAAATTCTGATTGGTATGTATGTGCGCAAGGAAAGGTGTCAATTCCCCGCTAACGACCACAAAGGGTGAATAGTTGAAGTGTTGCATCAATTCCATGCACCGTGTGCGATTGTCGTTGTTCCACAGTTCAGTGTAAATCACTGGGTGATTTGTTTCGATCACACGAGTCCCACCTTTCAAGGCGAAATATTCGAAGTTTTCGACGTCGATTTTAATGCCTTGGATCTTTTGCCCATTGATTAAGTTATCAATGGTATTCAATGGTACCTGAAACTCTTCACCATCGTTCCACTCTGTAATTGATTCGTGTTTGACGTGACTCAATCCCTGCATGCGTGTTTTTCCCTGGTGCGGCAAAATCATCTTTACGTTGCCCTCTTCTTCACCAACAGCCGTTTCATAAACAGTCACTTTTGTTAGCCCAAAATGCTTGATGATGCGCTTCAACACGGAGATATTGTCAGGAATAGGTTCGATGGCATGTATCGCAGAATTAGGAAGGTTTTTTGAAAGATGAACCGTCATGATTCCTAGGTTAGCACCGATGTCCAAAACATCCCCATCGCCATCTTTTAGTAGCGTAAGGAAGTGGAAGAAATCCTTTTCGTTGGCATCAGTTCTTAAGGTGCGAATCTTCATCAATGCGAATACATACAGATAGGTTCGAAAACCCATTACACGTTGCAGTATATATTTGATGCTATTCTTCACCTTGACAAAAACGGTGCAAAGGTAGTAAAGTTGACGAGAACAGCACGCACTCAATGGCGAAGCCTGTTGCTTATTTCACCACAAGCTTAAAACCTTTTCCATGTACATTCATGATTTCGATCGCTGGATCTTCCTTCAACAATTTGCGAAGTTTCGCGATATACACATCCATGCTACGTCCATTGAAGTAATTGTCGTCACCCCAAATCAAACGTAACGTGGCATTACGATCAAGGATTTCGTTTTCATTTTTCACCAAAAGGTGCAATAGCTCGTTCTCTTTTGTTGTCAGTTTTTTAGGACCATCACTAAGGTGAAGCACACGTGATTCTGGTTCATAGTGAATAGTGCCGATGCTCAGTGACTCACTTTCAGCGGCCGTATTTGGTTCAATACGACGCAAAATCGCAGTGATTCTCGCTAACAATTCCTCCATTGAAAAAGGCTTGGTCAGGTAATCGTCCGCACCGATGTTGAAGCCTTCGAGCTTATCTTCCTTCATCGATTTTGCCGTTAAAAACAGAATTGGAATTTTCTTGTCCGTTTCGCGAATTTCTTTAGCCAAGGTAAAACCATCCATCTCAGGCATCATCACATCGAAAATGCAGAAGTCGATATCTCCTTCTCCAAAAATTCGGAAGGCAATCTTTCCATTTTCAGCCAACACAGCATCAAACCCTTTATTCACTAAAAAGGTGTGTAGCAAACGCCCAAGATTTTCATCATCTTCAGCAAGTAGGATTTTTGTCTTTTTTGTCATGTGTGTGTTGAATTGTGAGGGTGAATTCTGATCCATCTCCAAATTTACTTTTTACGCCTATCGTCCAACCGTGCAAGTCAGCAATGGCCTTTACATAACTGAGTCCTAGGCCAAAGCCCTTGACATTGTGTAAATTACCAGTTGGAACGCGGAAAAGCTTATCGAAGATTTTATTTAAATGTTCTTTTTTAATACCAATACCAGCATCTTTAACGCTCAGTATTACTTTCTTATTTTCTAATCCAAGTTTTATATGCACTAGTGGATTTTTCTCGCTGTATTTGATCGCGTTGTCCACAAGGTTACTGATGAGGTTGGTCAAATGCATTTTATCGGCATCCACGGTGATCAACTCTGAAGGTAACTCAAGCACAATTTTTCCTCCACTATTTTGAATCCGTAGCTTGGCGTTTTGAGCCACATCGTGAATCACTTCTTGAAGAATAATGGATTCCTTGTTCAATTTCAGCTGTCCTTTATCGGTCACGGCACTTTGCAGGATGCGTTCTACCAGAACACCTAGTCGCTTGTTTTCATCGCTGATCATTCGGACATAGGGCTTCATGTCAGCGGCACCTCCACTCACCATATCATCATCCTCCATCGCTTCACAGGCCAAAGAAATCGTCGAAATAGGCGTTTTAAACTCATGGGTCATATTGGAAATGAAGTCGTTTTTCATCTCTGACAATTTATTCTGCGTAAGGATGGTTTTAAACATGAACATCAGCGCCACAATAATGAGCATCATCAAGGTTAAACTGATCACCAATGGACCCCACATCTCTGTGAAGAGGAAGGCATTTTTTTCTGGAAACCAAACGTGTAAGTAAAGGTCGTCGTCAAGGATGTTGCTTGGGAAAAGTATTGTTTTACCGGTTTTTAAGGTGTCGAGTTTGTTGCTGTATGTGGCGGGCGCATGTGCAAACTTGATGGGCATCCCATATTCATCGGCTACCATGAACTTGTACTTTTTGGGCAGATCATCATTGCCTAACTCCGTGCGAATAACGGAATCAAGAAATGCTGGATCAACACGTTTTGAGGCAGCTTCGTACACATTGTTTCGGAAGGCTTCAACCATCATGTCGTTGAAAAACTTTGCTTTTTTGAATACTTGTTGAAGTACCCGCTGGTCCAACTGAATGGCAATCTTTAACGAATCGTTCGTCGGTATTTGCTTTCGCTGTTTATCAAACAAATCGCGCAGCTGCCGCACATCTCGGGCTAGGACCTTTTGTTCGGTCGTCACACCAGAGATTGAATCGTAAGCCTTGCCCTTTATGACCAAATAATGTTGCATTTCCCCGCGCTCAAAAATAGAGGTGTCGCGGATGGAAATGGATTCTTGCGTGCTCAGTAGTGACTTGAATTCTTCCTTGAGAATTTTCTTGTATTGGCCGCTAAAATCACGATTGACAATGTGCATATAACGACGAATGTCTTCCGCTTTTTCATGTCGAATGGCGATACGTTCAAGGGAGGAAGATAAATTCAGAGAAAACTGATTCGATTTTCGGTCATACAGCTGGGCCATTTGAAATGCTTGAATTACAAGCAAAGCCAGCAAGGCAATGACCACAGACAAGATGATAAGATTGACACGAATTTTCCTCAATTCACAAGTTTTTAACGAATGTAAGCACCCCGTTCGGTGTGTCGTTGGGGCTTAACTTTTTTTAACAGCCAAGGCAATGTATGGAAATTCACAGTTTAAAGGCTGATAAAAACTCCATGAATAGACGATTTTAATTGGTTCATCGTTGTACATTCGTGCGAATGTCTTTTAGAAAAGGTCAAGTAGTGTTTTTTTTCTTTGTCGTGCTGGTGCAGTTCGCATCAGGACAAACTACTTCCTTGCGCGAGAAAATTTTGCCGACACCGAAAGATGCCCTCCGGTTGGATACACTGTCCATCTATCCTGCATCTTTTGAAGTGTGGTGTGGAAATGAAAAAATGTCGTCCTTGAGTTACCATCTCGATTATGCGACTTCCGTTTTTTCAATGATCGATTCCTGCTCGGACAGTATAAAGCTGCGGTATCGAGTCTTGCCCATGGACCTTTCTAAAACCTATTTCCGCAGAGACACATCCATGATTTATACGGAAAAGAAGGGTGATCGTGAGTTGTTCATGATGCAGAATGAAGTAAGTGTCCAGGATGTATTTGGCGGTTCAGGGCTAACAAAGTCAGGAAGTATTTCACGTGGCGTTTCATTCGGGAATAACCAAGATTTGGGTGTAAATTCAACCTTAAACCTGGAGCTTTCCGGTGATATCACGCCAAATTTGAAGTTGCTGGCCTCAGTTTCCGATGACAATCTTCCCATTCAACCCGATGGAAATACCAACAAGTTGAGGGAATTTGATCAGGTGTTTATTCAAATCTACAATAACCGGCTCAAAATCGTGGCGGGTGACTTTTGGCTCAATCGACCGACAGGATATTTCATGACGTATAAAAAACGTGCACAGGGACTTACCGTCAATTACCGCTGGACAACAGACACGGCGAAGGTATGGCGCACCCAGGTGAGTGGTGCACTTTCCAAAGGTAAATTTGCCCGACAAATCATTCAGGGCGTGGAAGGAAATCAAGGGCCGTATCGCTTAAAAGGAAATGAAAATGAACCTTTTATTATTGTGCTTGCGGGAACGGAGCGTGTGTACATTGATGGAAAACTGCTCGAAAGAGGACAGGAATTCGACTATGTCATTAACTACAATTCCTCGGAGTTGGTGTTTACCTCACGAAATCTAATTACCAAAGACACGAGGATTGTGGTCGAGTTCCAATATTCAGATCAGAATTATGCGCGCTCCTTGGTACAGACGTCGACAACCTTTAATTCCAAGAAATTGGACTTCTGGTTGAATGCGTATTCTGAGCAAGATGCCAAAAATCAAACATTACAACAGGAATTAAGCACGCAGGAAAGGATACTTTTGTCGAGCATTGGTGATAGCTTAGATTTGGCGCGAACCAACAGTATTGATTCAGTTGGATTTGTGGATAACCAGGTATTGTACAAAATGGTCACTATTCTCGGGTATGACTCCGTTTTGGTCTACTCCGTTCAGCCCGATTCAGCCATTTACCGCGCAACATTCACCTTTGTAGGCGCAGGAAAGGGGAACTATATTTTCAGCAATTTCAATGCATTGGGTCGGGTGTATGAATGGGTGCCTCCAATTGGTGGCGTCCCGCAAGGGGATTATGCACCATCGCGTGTGATCATTACCCCGAAACGGAAACAAATGGTGACTTCAGGATTTGTTTACCGCATCAATCCCCGACTAAGAATCGAATCAGAGTTTGCGTATTCTTCCAATGACTTGAATACCTTCTCTACCATAGATGCAAAAGATGACCAAAGTGTAGCCAATCGTTCGCGACTCATTGGGACAATTCCCTTGAGTCGTGATTCATTGCAGTCCTGGCAACTCGAAGCAAAGGCGGAGCTTGAAACCCTCGATCGCAACTTTAGCCCAATCGAGCAATACCGTGCTGTTGAGTTTGACCGTGATTGGAACACCCGCAACAAACTCTACACTGGAAATCAGGTGGCAACTTCAATCGGTGGAAATATCAAGCACCGAACCTATGGAAATATCAATCTTGAAGGACAGCAGTTCTTAATCGGTTCAGATTTCTTTGGATTGCGGGCTGCAACGGATGGAAAATGGAACCAAAAAGGATTTCATGCCAAATGGGATGGAAGCTATTTGTCTTCATCCGCAGCAACGAAAAACGAGTTCGTCCGCCATCGGGTGGATGTGTCGCAAGATATTGGTTGGTTCAAGTTGGGTTATCGCGATGACCACGAATTGAATCAGTTTTCGGGAGGAACGGTAAAATTGGATCCTTCGAGTTATCAGTTTTTTGACTATCAATTTTACTTGTCTAACAGTGACTCTATAAAGAATTCCTATAAGATTTTTTACCGTGAGCGCTTTGATCAACGGTCGGATAGTTCTATGTTGAGAAATGCAGCGAAGGCAGTGACTGCGGGGGGTGAAATACGTTTGACAGAATTAAAAAATCAATCCTTAAATATTATCACTAGTTACCGTGAATTGCGGGTGATCGATGCACAGTTGATGCCTCAAACACCTGAAAACACTTTATTGGGAAGAGTAGATTATGAGTTGCGTTTGTTCAAAGGTGCGTTGACCTGGAATACCTTTTACGAGGTGGGATCAGGTCTCGAACAAAAACGTGAATTTCTTTATATTCAGGTAAACGATGGTCAAGGAATTTATACGTGGATTGACTACAATAATGATGGCATCAAGGATTTGAATGAGTTTGAAATCGCTCAGTTTGTCGATCAAGCAAGTTATATCCGAGTTTTCACGCCGAGCAGTAACTATGTAAAGACGTATTCCAATGAGTTTAACCAGTCGATATACTGGCGGCCAGAACGTATTTGGTCAAATAAACAAGGTGTCTTAAAATTCATGATGCGTTTTTCGGATCAGCTTCGAGCGCGCATCAATCGAAAAACCAATTTCTTTGATGGTGCCGATGCATTCAATCCCTTTGCGGGAGGAATCAGTGACACCAGTTTGATTGCGTCCAACTCGAATATTCGAAATACGGTATTTTTTAATCGAACCTCTAGTATTTTTAGCGCGGAATACACCTTTCAGGATTTAGTGTCCAAGTCATTGCTGGCTACAGGATTTGATTCGAAGGCCAACCGCTACCACGAACTTTCATTCCGTTGGAACATTCAAAAGGTGTTTTCCATTGAGTCGAAAGGGCAGGTTGGAACCAAGGACACACGCGCCGATTACACCGCAGGAAGGAATTATTCCTTGTCTTATTATTTCATTCAGCCGAGTTTGATTTATCAGCCTACGACAGCATTTCGCATTACCTTGGATGGTCGAATTTCAGACAAACAAAATGCAATAGAACTGGGAGGAGAGCGGTCGTCTCTGATGGAGATTGGAACAACGTTTAAGTACAACCAACAGGACAAGGGAAGTCTTCAAGGAGGGGTGAAAATGGTACGGATCAATTACACTGGCAATCAAAATTCAGCACTTGGCTTTGAGATGCTCGAGGCCTTGAAACCTGGCGTAAATTTCACATGGAATGTAGGATACCAGCGTTCTGTATCGAAAAATCTACAGTTGAACCTTCAATACAATGGGCGTAAATCGGAGAACAGCCGCATAATTCATTCAGGTGGTATGGAGATCCGCGCATTCTTTTAGTGATATTGGCTTGATTCTTGTCAAAGACACCACAAATCAAAAGAAATGAGTCATCTACTTCTACTTACCAAGCAACTAAGCAAAGTCACGTTTGTATTATTTGCATTGACCATCATCTTAAGTTCATGTGAGCGCCATTTACCAAAGTCGAAGCCCGAGTTGAAGCAACAAACAGCTAAATCAGAGGGTGCCGAAACAAATCGAGATAAGGAAGAAAAAGCGCTACCTGAAGCAAAGCAAAAGCCCAAAGAAAAAATTATTCCTCCAGTAGTATGTCCTTACCCAGAGCCGGATCCCTACCCAGAGCCTTATCCTTTTCCAGAACCTCCCGGTCCTGTTCTTCCGGGAGGACCTTGTCCTACGTTTAATGAAACCCCGTATGATGCTTTTCAAGTCGATGTACAACCCGAATATCCGGGAGGCGTGAAGGCATTGATGAACTTCATTGATTCCAACTTGGTTTATCCAGCTGATGCGGTAGAAAATGAAATTGTTGGGCGGGTATTTGTGCGTTTTACCGTGTTGAAGAATGGCGAGACAACGGATTTTAAAATGCTTCGAGGCTTGACTCCATCTATCGATCGCGAGGTAATTCGGGTGCTGAAAAGCATGGAAAAATGGCAGCCAGGGGTGCTGAAAAATGAAGCTGTTGATGTGTATTTTACTCTTCCTGTGAAGCTCTCGCTCGACTAAGATTCTTATCGAAGAAATAAGTCACAGGCTACACCATCCGACAAGGTAATTTCTGGAACATAGAGTTCTTCACAAGGGATACCTTTAACAAGTTCTAGAAACAAATCCACTGCGGGAACAAGTACATCGGCACGATCAGAATTCAAATCAAAGCGCGACATCCTCTCCTCTATGGTCATATTGACCATTTCACTTCTTAAGTCTTGCAATTCGGGAATTTGCAAAGGATCCACTTCGCTATGCCCTAAGATTTTATGAATGCGTCTGATGTTACCACCCGTCGCGAAGACGGTATAGTTGAGGTCTTTTGGAATGTTGTTTTCCATCCATTCAGCCATTTCTTCTCGAATGGTATTTGTGAATCCTTGAGCCAAGATGCGTACTGTTCCTACATTGAAGGAATAGCTTGGACCATTTTCCCCATTCAGAAACGTACTCACTTCGGTACTTCCTCCTCCCACATCAATCATGATGCATGAGTCCGTTTGGGTTTTCGCTAGGGTTAGAATGCCAGCGCGAATTAAGCCTGCTTCTTCCTCTCCGGTGATAATGTCAATCTTTACATTGGTAGTTTCTTCAATATGAAGGGCGGCATCTCTTCCATTTTCAGCATCTCGAAATGCAGATGTAGCGACAGAACGCAAAGTTTCAACCTGCCACTCAGCGGCCATAAAATGTAATGTTTCGATTGCAGCGCGAAGGTTACTCGTTTTCTCTTCAGAAATATTTCCTGTATTGAAAACATCCTGACCGAGACGAATCGGGAAACGGTGTGAAAATAGACAATCCAACATGATTTTTGAATCATTTCGGGCAATGTCATAGACGTGCAAACGCACCGCATTGCTACCAATATCGATGGCACCAAGTCTCATCAGTCGAGGATTATTTTTTCCTGAAGAAAATTTTAATCGGCACCCCACAGAAGTCAAATTTCTCGCGCAAACGATTCTCTAGGAAGCGCTTGTAGGAATCAGGAATATACTGTGGTAGGTTACAGAAGAACGCAAATGCAGGCGAGTGTGTCGGCAACTGTTGCACATATTTAATGCGAATGTACTTCCCTTTAATCGCTGGTGGCGGTGTCGCTTGGATGATGTCCAACATGACCTCGTTCAACACTGAAGTGGAGATTTTCTTGGTTCTGTTTTCATGCACCAACATCGTTGCTTCAAGTGCCTTATGGATCCTCTGTTTTGTCAACGTTGAGGTAAAGATGATCGGCACATCATTGAAAGGCGCCAACTGTTGGCGAATATTTTCCTCGTACTTCGTCATGGTATTTTGATCCTTATCGACCAAATCCCATTTGTTGACGAGTACAACCACCCCTTTTGAGTTTTTTTCAATGATGTAGTAGATATGCAAATCTTGTTTCTGAAGCCCCTCTTGCGCATCAATCATGAAGATACAGACATCTGCATTTTCAATGGTGCGAATGGAACGAAGAACAGAATAATATTCAATGTCTTCAGTGACTTTCGCTTGCTTGCGAATCCCAGCGGTGTCGATCAACATGAAGTCAAAACCGAAAGCCTTGAAGCGGGTATTGATGGAGTCGCGTGTTGTTCCCGAGATATCTGTTACAATGTTTCTTTCCTCCCCTGTAAGGGCATTCACCAACGATGATTTCCCCACGTTTGGTTTTCCAACAATGGCAATGCGCGGCAATTCATCCTTTTCGTTTACGGTTTCATCATTCTTGTCAAAGTACTTCACAACTTCGTCAAGAATTTCTCCCGTTCCACTTCCGTTGGTTGCAGAGACATCGTATACATCACCCAATCCAAAGGCATAAAATTCGGATGAGAGTCCAACGCGGTCGGTGTTGTCTACTTTATTGGCAACAATAAGAATTGGTTTTTTTGATTTTCTCAAAAGTCCGGCTACCATTTCATCCAAATCGATGATTCCAGCCATGACATCAACCATGAAGAGAATTACAGTCGCTTCCTGGATCGCGATCTCCACTTGCTTGCGAATTTCTGCTTCAAAGATGTCCTCAGACCCCTTGATGTATCCACCCGTATCTACAACAGAAAACTGTACGCCATTCCACTCGCCTTTCCCGTACAAACGGTCGCGTGTAACTCCACTTACTTCTTTTACGATCGCGTTGCGTGACTCCGTCAGGCGATTGAACAAGGTTGATTTACCTACGTTCGGGCGACCTACTATTGCTACTATGTTGCTCATTTTTTTTAATTAAGGATGATAGACAAAAGACAAAAGACAAAAGATTTCAAATCATTCCGGCGCTTGGAAATGATCATCATCTTTAATTTTTAATTCTTCACTCTTAATTTCTAGTATCCGTATTTCTTTAATTTATTTTCCGTTGATCTCCAGTCCTTGTCCACCTTGATGAACGTTTCCAAGAAGACTTTTTGATCGATGAATTTCTCTATTTCTTTGCGTGCGTCGCGGCCAATGCGTTTCAACATCTCACCACCTTTTCCGATGAGGATGCCTTTTTGAGAGTCGCGTTCAACGACTACTATGGCGCGAATACGCGTAATGTCTTGCTCTTCTTTGTATTCTTCAATTTCCACCTGACAGCTGTAAGGAACTTCTTTGTCGCAGTGCAAGAAGATTTTCTCACGGATAATTTCCGATACGAAAAAGCGCATTGGACGGTCCGACAATTCTTCTTTGTCGAAGTAGGCAGGGCTTTCAGGAACAAGCTCTAGAATCTTCGCCCAAACATGTTCGAGGTTGAATCCGTGAAGTGCGGAAACAGGGAGGATCATGGCGTTTGGCAATTCATTGTGCCAGTATTGCACCCGCTCCTCCATGGTATTTTGATCGCTCAAGTCAATTTTGTTAATCAAGCAAAGCACGGGCACCTTGAGTTTTTTAATTTTCTCCAAGGTTTCCTCATGATTCATGCTGTTCTCCTTTGTGTCTGTGATGAACAAGAGCACATCGGCATCTTTCAAGGAAGAATTCACATATTCCATCATCGTTTCATGCAGTTTGTATGCTGCATTCACAACACCTGGAGTATCAGAAAACACAATTTGGTAATTCTCATCGTTGACAATTCCTAGAATGCGGTGGCGTGTCGTTTGTGCCTTCGATGTCACGATGGACAATTTTTCACCTACGAGTCTGTTCATGAGGGTTGATTTCCCCACGTTTGGACTACCTACAATATTTACGAAACCTGATTTGTGCGACATTGACTTGAATTGCGGCTACAAAGGAACGAAAATTAAAGGGGGTAGGGAAATATTAATCGGATGAAAGGGGTTAAAAATTCAAAATTTAAGGACATATGAGGATGAAGATGAAAAATTAGGCTATTTTATCTACTCAAATGATTTTTCAAATTCTTCACAAGAATTTTCTGTGTAGCATCGTTCTTTATGATCTGTGTAACCACTTCTGAAACAAGGCGGTAAACCTGCATCATGTCGATAACATGTTTCATAAAAAGGCCCATGTTCAATACCATGTTCATACGTAACCTTATACCTCAAACTACCATCAATTTCGAAAGTCTTTTGTTCACCATGAGCTTGTCCCCGATCGTAGTTCATTATGCCAATTGGAGTTCCCTGAGCTGTAAACTCCTTGATTTTCTCAATTAGTCCATTTTTAAATTCATACAAACCAAGAACGTTTCCAGCAGAATCCCTATCGACAGCAACTCCTGAGAAAAGCACGCCATCGCAAAATGCCAAATTCGTAAGGGGCACACCAAAACCGGCAGAGGCATAAATATACCACCCTCCTGTTGGTCCCTGAATGATAGAAGCGTTTTGCATTGAATTCACTTTCCGGAAATAGGCCATACCACAATCAAGTTGTAGTGATTCTATTTTGGTTTCTTGAGAATAACCCAAAAAACAAACAAAAAATGGGATGAAGCAAATGGATTTCATGCTAGTTATAACCCTCATTTATTCAAATGTTACATATTTTTCAAGTAGTAAGAAAAGAGGCTGATAGTCCCTTAGGAATTAGAAATTCAATGAATAATTGGCTAGTCCATGCGAGAATAAGTGTTATATACCTATACAAAAAGAGTTGTTGATTTTGTTAACATATTCGCTATGAAGATCATTTCCTTGACATTGACTTTCCTGTTTAGTTTAAGTGCACTTTTTGCTCAAAAAAAGATCCATGACAAAGATTCATTGCTTACTTTAATCAGTAATGAATCTGTTTTGGATAATTCAATGTATTATCTCAGTCGGGCAACTGACGATTTGCGAAATGATCGAGAAGTTGTTCTTTTTGCAGTTCAAAGAAGTGGTAATGCATTGAAGTACGCATCTTCAACATTGAAAAATGACAAAGAAATAGTCAAGGCAGCAGTTCAGTCTGGCTTTGGTTCGAATAGTGATGCGCTCAAATATGCATCAAAGGTCATTCGAAATGATAAAGATTTTCTTTTGGAACTCGCAGGTTGGTCCTTCTGGAAAAGTGATGTTTTAAAGTATACTCCAATAAGAATACTGAAAGACAGCGTGTTTATTTCAAGAATGATAGAAAAAAACGGCTATTATTTCAAGTATGCCTCCCGTGACATTCGAAATAATAAAAGTTTGGCAATGAAGGCAGTAACATCAAGCGGGGATGCATTGAGGTATTGTTCGTTTAAATTGCGTCATGATTCAGCAATTGTATGGAATGCAATCCACGGAGGCTGCTACTTTTCGCTGAAATACGCGCCATATACATTTAGAAATGACGAAGATTTCGTTAAAGCTACAATCCATCCTTATTTTAGTTTAAATGGCTTTCCTTTTGCGTCGCGCAAAATTCGGAACAACAAAGGGATAGCTCTTTTAGTAATACAAAACAACGGGTATTTTCTAAAGTATGCTTCGAATAAACTTCAGAACGACAAGGAAATAGTAGCGGCTGCAGTGAAAGAAAATTTTATCGCAATTCAATTTGCTAGTCCAGTATTACGGAGAAACAATGAAATGCAACAATTGTCAATAAAATCTGATTTAGACGCCCTACCTTTTGTTAAAAGAAGATTTTCACGTGATCGAAATGTTGTAGTAAAAGCGATAAGTCAAAACGGGGAATTACTTAGACATGTTCCTATGATGTTTCGAAGAGATAAAGAAATTGTTTCTGCCGCAATAAAAGACGATTCAGAAGCATATAAATACGTAAGTAACAAATTAAAAAAAGACCGGGACTTTGTTTTGGCATTGATCAAGTTGAATGGGAAGTTATATTCTCATTTAGACAACACGTATAAGAAAGACAGTGAAATACTTTTTCTAGCATTAACATCGAATGAGTCAGCATTACAATTTGCGCCAAGTATATATAAAACGCAGCGCGACACTGTGTTGAAATTAATGAAAATCAATGGATTAGCGCTTAAATATTTGCCTATTTCATTCCGAAAAGATAGAGAAGTGGTACTGGCGGCGACTAAAAATCGACCTTCAGCTTTTGAATATGCGCTCGGAGATACAAAATCTGACTTAGAGATTGTCCATGCCGTTTTGAAACAAAATACATCTATGTACCAATTTTTGGCGCCTGAATTAAAAGCAAACAGAGAAATCACATTAGATGTAGTGCAAAAAAATGGCGAAATGTTGCAATTCGCTTCAAAAGAATTATCTGCCGATTATGATGTCGTATTCAATGCGGTAAAGAATTTTTCCAATTGTTTTTCCTCTTCTAATATCCCACTTGAATTTGCTTCCTTAAATCTAAGAGATGATTCTACCATTGTCACAACGGCAATTGCAAGATGTAACTCATCATTTAAATTTGCTTCTGAACGATTAAAGTTGAGCCGCTCCTTCGTAACGACTGCTATTGCGATTGATCCAATGGTTTTGGAATATGTAGATTCTGTATTCAAAAATGACCGAGAAATTGTACGTATCGCGGTTGAAAAAAATGGATACGCACTTGAGTTTGCTTCTGAAGAATTAAAAAATGATCAAGAAATAGTATTGTTGGCAACCAGTTTTAAATATGCGTATCTGTGGGATAATATTCCTTTTGAATTTGCTTCAGCTTCATTAAAGAAAAATCGCGCATTTGTTTTGCAGATAGTTCAAGTAGATGGCGAGGCTTTACAATTTGCAGATGATTTATTGAAAAATGACAAAGAAATTGCACTTGCTGCGATTGCCGAAAACAAGAATGCCTTTGACTTTATTTCCACAGAATTGCAACGCGATAAAGACATACTTGAGGCCTACAACAATGCTTATAAATGATATTAATTCACTCAAAATTAGTGTATGAAAAACGACATTTTTTATCTCATATTTGGTTTTGTATTTGGATTACAACAGATAAAAGCCCAGGAAAACCAACTGAATGACCTGGTCTTCATTGAAGGTGGTACGTTTGTCATGAATAAAAACTTCAATACAATGATTGACGATGAAGTGGATACGACTTATCTCTATCACTCAGATATAGCGCTGAAAACTCCTGCTCATTATTTTCTATCGAACCATGAGGTAACCAATGCAGAGTATTGGGAATTTATCAAATGGGTTCAAGATTCTGTGGCACGCAAACATCTTTTTGAGGGTTCTGCACCAGATAGAAAAGCGCTTTGGGGACATTATGTTGATTACAAAACATATAATGTAGATGCTTCGGGTAAATATTTTGTATTGAATTGGGATACCCCAGTTGATTATTACAGCTATTTAAATAATCCGATTCTAAAACCAATCTTCAATCAAACTTATGGTAATTATACCGCTTACAATGAAAATATCATTGCTGAGGATAAACTAAGCTATTGCTATGAATTTCTAAGTTCAGAACACGAGTTAGGTGCATATACTATTGTTGATGTTTTTCCAAATACAGCACATTGGTCTCAGGCGTTCCCATACAGTTTTAAAGATTTTTCAGATAGTTATTTTAAATCCAAAGTTTATGACAACTATCCAGTAGTGGGGGTATCATATATCCAGGCCAAAGCATATTGCCATTGGATAACCAGACAATTTAAAAAGAATTATCATGAGCTTTCACGAAAACAAAGGAGGTACTTTACGGAGGATCGTTATTTTCGATTACCTACTGAGGAAGAATGGGAATATGCGGCGATAATACCTAAGATTGAAGATGGCTTTTTGCCTTATGAGGACATCCGTGGCTATCGGCAAATTGGTGAAAAGTACCAAGCTAACTTCGGAGAAATTGTCTTGAATAGCAATATACGTTTGAAAGGCTGGATGGATGATGGCGCAATGATAACATCTAAAATTGGCAGTTATCAACCCAATGCCAAAGGAATTTATGACATTTTCGGTAATGTTGCAGAATGGACGTCAGACGAAATAAGCTTGGATAATTGTGAAATCGATATCCTCCAATATGATCAATTTAAAGAGGTATTTAATTCAAGCTCTCAACAGAAAGACAGTTTTCAACA
>Ga0315908_10000786_pt1 | contig 24753 bp, 20 predicted proteins | sample LakEriMetagenome_12_FD_203520 | JGI IMG/M metagenome (GOLD analysis project Ga0315908, IMG submission 203520) | Freshwater fungal communities from buoy surface, Lake Erie, Ohio, United States - Buoy 4 MA124 | ecosystem: Environmental > Aquatic > Freshwater > Lake > Lake biofilm | place: USA...
TACCTGTGCGCTCTAAAAAAGACAATGTCCTGAATAAATGCATATAGGAGAGAATACGAGAATGATTAGCAGCTTTTGAACGTTCCCTGCGCTCAGGCTACCTAAATTGATAATAGAAGTTCGATCGAAATGATGATCATCGTCGTCGGGGGAAAACGCATAATGGCTTCATGTTACTTAAGCGTCCAGCAGTTGCATAACTTATATTATGGGATTTTATAGGCCTAGGGTCGATAGAAGGTCAATGATAGCCAACCTAAATTTTATCATTGGGCAATGCGTTAGAGAGTTGCCGATCTATAATAGGGAACACGATTAAGCCTTGTGGGCGGCCTCAAAATTTGTCCGAACGGCTATTTTTTAAAATATGATCGCTCTCAAGTGTCTAAACAAAAAATTTTCAAATTCTAAAATTCATTTTCTAATTTTGCAAACCTACTAGCGCGCTCCGTCTTGTGTCCAGCGAGATTAATGCATTGTAACATGGTCTCTTGCAGCTTAAGAGAGCTGCTTAATCTAAACATATGCTTGATGCTTTGAGCGACTGGATTTTTCAATGAACGCGATGAAAAACAAGGGCTTCGCCTTGATATTTGGAGTAATGTTACTTTCGGGCTGTCAATCCATTGGCCTGTCCACCGCCGTTGGACCTAGCCGGTCCGCCATCATGAATAAGCAGAACGATAAATTTCCCAGCGGTATAACCGTCGTTGATGTCTCGGACAGCATTGCTCGAGACATCCGCTCGCCCGAGCAAACGACATCGTTTGCAGATACTCTGGGTGAAGCAATCCCTGTAGGTAGTGACGTTGGAGCCGGCGACACATTGGAGGTTTCTATTTGGGAATCGCCACCAGCCATTCTCTTTAACCCGATGGCAACTGAGACCCGGTCTTTGATCGGACTGCAGACTAGCAAATCAAGTTTGCTTCCAGAGTTCCTGGTGGGTGCGGCGGGGACCATATCAGTTCCTTTCGCTGGGGAAGTCCCGGCAGCCGGCCGGACGTTGCGGCAGATTGAGAGAGAAATTGTTGCGCGATTGCAGGGGCGAGCGAACCAGCCCCAGGTGATCGTGCGTTTGTTGAGGAATGCCACTTCGACCGTGACAGTTGTTGGGGATGTTACCACCACTTTGCGGGTGCCACTTAGCCCTCGTGGAGAGAGGGTATTGGATGCTCTTGCCCAAGCCGGCGGTACCCGCCAGCCTATCAATAAAATGACCGTTCAACTAACCCGTGGCGGGCAAGTCCATCGTATGCCTTTGCAGGCAATTGTGAACGATCCTCGTAACAATGTTGTGTTAAAGCCAGACGACGTTGTTGCAGCTTTTTATCAGCCCTACAGTTTTATTGCATTGGGCGCATCGGGGCGGAGCGAAGAGGTGCCATTCGAAGGTACCGGAGTTGTCTTGTCTCAGGCCCTAGGACGTATCGGCGGGCTGCAGGTTGGCCGTGCTGATCCGAAAGGTGTTTTTCTTTTTCGCTGGGAGGGCCCGGATTGGCCCCTTGCAAAGCAGGCGGGAGCCAATGCCCGTCCTGTGAATGGAAAATTTCCTGTTGTGTACCGGATTGATTTGACCAACCCCGAGAGTTATTTTGCGGCACAGAACTTTGCGATGGTAAATGGAGATATCGTTTTTGTTAGCAATTCGCCCGTAGCGGAGTTCGAGCGTTTTGTTAACATCCTTGCATCTACTATCCTGCCCATCGCGACAGTCAGAAATTCGCTGAATGCAAATTAAGGGATGCACTTCCTGAAAAATTGGCTTGAAGGTTGTTTTAGGAGTTTTTGAGATGCGCAACGCAGGCGTCTGTTAACCGCAGCATCTATTCCTCGGATTTGGGGGCTCGGTAAGTGGCCTGACGCGGTCTGTATTTGTGTCTGTCTAGAACCAGAGAGCTTATTACCTGTCCGGCGATGTTGGGTCGCCCGATAGTTCAAATCGGGCGCACGCATGACGCTCGTTTTGGTGCTTTTAGCTATTCGCCCCTGAGTAGACTTTTGAATAGCCAACTAACGCGTTAATCAACTAGGCCGGCAGTTGCTCATAGCGGCAATGCCCTAGGGCTGCGAATGCCATAATCCTCGTCTTCATAACTTGAGGGTAGCCTAATCCGCGCGGCGCGCGCTCTCGTCCCAAGACAAGCCAGCCCGCCTTGATACAAATGTCCATGCCTTTCTCTCAATTACTGAACCAAGGATGAGGAAGGGCGAAGAAGGGTAAGGCCTAAATCTTCACCTTAGAAAGATAGCGTGTCTAAGGGAATAGCTCTGCAACCGCTGCTAACGTAGCCCTGTTCAACTCAGTCGCTAGATCGCAACTCTCGGCCTCTGTGTAGCACCTAAGTTCAGGCGCATTTCCAGAGGCCCGCAAATGAATGACTCGATCATTGGCAAAGGTCATTCGAGCACCATCGAGAAAGCTAATCATAGTTAAACTTGAGCGAGCTATAGGAGCAAAGATTTCTTCAACCTGCACATTCCGTTTAACCGTGTCCTCAGGCCGAAGCCAACCCATAAGATGGTCCCTGCGATCAGACAAAAAGCCCTGAAGCCTGTCGCTGACGGTGTGGCGCTGGGGTAACTGGGACAAGAGTTGGGAAATGTCTTCGTTTCTTGAGTTCGCAAGCACTGTAACAATTGGAAGAATGGCATCGCGGGTGGGGAGGGCCTTTATCAACTTTCCCTGGAGCACAATGTCACTTCCTAACAGGAAGCCCCCGTTCGCTTCATAACCGCACACCACGCCTCCGTGGGCAATTAGAGCTTCGTTCATTGCCGCAATGACAAAAGGGGACCCTATTTTAGTTCGGAGAACCCGAACAAAAGATGCACATTTTTCGACCAGTGTGTTACTACTTATCGGGGTAACTACGACATCGGCGTTTAGCTCTCGGGCACACAGCATTCCCAGCACATCGCCTCGCAGCCACTCTCCTGTGTCATCGGCCAGTAGTGGGCGGTCGCTGTCACCATCGGTTGATGCAATGGCGTCCAATTGGTGTTCGACTACCCATTTGCGGGCGAGTAAAACATCCTCAGGCCGCACGGCTTCTGTATCAACGGGGACGAAAATCTTTGACCTGCCTAGCGGAACTACGGTAGCGCCGAGGGCGCCAAGAATATCAACCAATAGGTCGCGCCCAACTGCAGAATGCTGATAAACGCCTATTTTCTTGCCTCGAAGGGCTTCGCGCCCAAAAGCTTCGACATAACGCGCTAAATAGCGCTTCCCGACATCTTTATTGGGTGAACCTATTGGCATTGGAGGCGATACAAAGTGGCCGTTCGGCGACCACCGGCCCTTAATAATAGTCACAAATTGTCGCGTTATTCTCGGCTCATCTTCTTTTAGAATTTCACCATCCGGGCGGTAAAACTTTATACCATTTCGATCATCTGGGATGTGGCTGCCTGTCACCATTATCGAAGGCACGCCCTCCGAAAATGACCAATGGGCCATGGCCGGGGTTGGAACATAACCACAAAAAACTGGTTTGCCGCCTAGATCGCGGACTGCTTCGGCGCAGGCGGATAGGATACGAGGTGTTGAAGCGCGTAAATCCCCAGACAGCGCCACCCGTTGCCCCACACCCCAAGCGCCATCCTCCATCAAATACTTTAGAAAGCCAGTAGTATAGCCATAGCAGATTTGATCGGTCATCGCTACTACGAGGCCCCGTGCCCCGCTTGTGCCAAAAACGACCTGGCTTTGCAGCATCATGTCAGCAACAGTAATGCGTTCCTTAGAAATGTGAAAAACCTTTTATCATTCAGAACGCTGGGTCGAGGGAGAGGACATCTTTATACTGCGCCAGTAGAGGCTTAGCAAGCTGCATTCGCACTCTTATTGTACTGAATAATCGTGCGCCGTCCTGTAACCTTAAGATTCTGACCGCGATCGTGTTATTAGAAATCCTCCAAAGGGGATGGCGCGTTTGTCAATGGTTAAGCTCGCCGTTAGCTGGGAGTTCAAATGCAGCTGTCATTTATAAATTGGATTGGCTTTCGTTTCGATTAGTGTTTAAGGGGCGGCTTTACGATATCACACTTGCAAGCCCACCGTCAGGATTGAACAGCTCCATGATTTTTTCTTCGTTGAGTATATGGATAAGAAAAATTGATAAGCTTTTCGTTGTGGCAGTTGCGCTTCCGGTCGCAACAGCTTTTCTTTATTTCGGTGTTTTTGCGTCGGACGTTTATGTGTCGGAAGCGAAATTTGTGGTTAAATCACCTGAGCGGCCAAATTCGGCAGGCTTTGGAGCGTTGCTAGAGCGTGCGGGTTTCTCGAATGCCAGCGAAGAAATTTATGAGACAAATGCGTTTATACTATCCAGAGATGCGTTGCAGCAGTTGAACAAGGATGGATTGATTCTGAAGGCTTATGCCAACGGCAATGTATCGATTTTTGACCGATACAACCCCCTCGGTTCCAACAGTAGCTTTGAAGGGCTGTACAAGTATTACAGGAAAAAAGTTAACATCGACATAGAGACTAGCTCATCCATAACTACCTTGACAGTGCGCGCTTACACTCCCGAGGATGCCCACGAAATCAATAAGAGGTTGCTTGGCCTGTCTGAGGGGTTGGTGAACCGCCTCAACAAGCGCGGGCGCTCAGATCTCATAGTATATGCAGAGCGCGAAGTTGCAGAGGCACAGGCCAGTTCGCAAAAAGCAGCCGCAACTCTTGCCGCTTATCGCAACCTAAACGGGGTTATCGATCCAGAGAAAGAAGCTGTGGTCAATCTGCAGATGATCTCAAAGCTGCAGGATGATCTGATTTCGACGAAAGTGCAGTTGCTTCAATTGCGGCGTCTTGCAGCTAATAATCCACAAATTCCATTACTAGAAGCACGTCGACAAGGCCTGAAAGGAGAAATCGCGGAGCAAATCGCGGGAATTGCAGGCGGAAGCCGATCTCTTGCGGCTGCAGCAGTCAAGTACAAGCAGCTAGAGCTGGAAACTGAATTCGCTTCGAAGCGCCTTGCAGTTGCAATGAGCTCCTTGGAAGAGGCTAAGAACGACGCGCGGCGGAAGCAAGCATATGTCGAACGCATCGCCGAGCCCAGTCGACCCGATTATCCTTTAGAGCCCCGCCGTATCCGTGCAGTTCTCGCAATCATTCTCCTCAGCTTGATCGGCTGGGGCATCATCAGAATGCTGCTTGTATCGGTAAAAGAACATGCAGATTAAAGTGGACCTTTTTGACGCGTCTGAGGCCAGCAAAATTAGGAGTGGTTGGCGAATTCAAAAGGGTGTTATCGGAGCTTTGATTTTGAGGGAGGTCCTAACGCGATATGGGCGTCACAACATTGGCTTTCTTTGGTTGTTCGTGGAGCCCATGCTTTTCACCCTTGGGGTGACAGCACTTTGGACTTTGACGGGCAATGATCATGGTTCATCAATACCAATTGTAGCTTTCGCGCTGACGGGTTATTCCAGCGTGCTTTTATGGCGAAACATGCCATTTCGCTGCATCTCCGCAATTGAGCCAAACCTCTCGCTACTCTACCATCGGCAAGTTCAGGTTCTTGATTTTTACATTTCTAGAATTATTCTGGAATTCGCTGGTGCGACTATATCATTTGCTGTGCTTGGAACGTTTTTTGTAGCAATTGGGTGGCTTGATCCCCCCGAAGACCTTCTTCAAGTGTCGCAAGGATGGCTTCTGTCGGCCTGGTTTGGCGCGAGCCTAGCGATGTTTCTAGGCGCAGCAGCATTTAGCTCAGAGATCGTTGATCGGCTATGGCATCCCATTTCTTACCTCCTTTTCCCTCTGTCTGGCGCGGCCTTTATGGTTGACTATTTGCCCGACCTTGCACAAAAATACGTTCTATACTTGCCAATGGTTCATGGAGTGGAGCTTTTACGCGAAGGCTATTTCGGAAGTAAGGTCAATGCTAAGTATGATGTGATGTATATGGTCGCGTGCTGCGCTGTACTAATGCTAATTTCATTGATTTGGACCCATGTTAACAGCAGGAAAATTGTGCCTCAATGATCGAGCTGCGAGACGTCGAAAAAAGCTATAAGACGACCCATGGCTCTGTGCGCATTCTAAGCGGAGCTAGCCTTCTAGTAGGGCGTCATGAAAAAATTGGGATCGTTGGACGTAACGGCGCCGGTAAATCAACAATGATCCGCCTCATCGGCGGTGTAGAACGTCCAGACAGCGGCCAAATCACGCGCAGCATGTCTGTGTCGTGGCCGTTGGCCTTTGGAGGAGCCTTTCAGGGGTCGCTCACCGGGCTTGATAACGCCCGTTTTATTTGTCGTATTTACGGAAAGAATTGGCAAGATCACATCGAATATATCGACGATTTTGCCGAACTGGGAAAGTTCTTGCGTGAACCAATTAACAGTTATTCTTCCGGAATGCGCGCACGTTTAGCCTTTGCGCTATCTATGACTATTGATTTTGATTGCTTTTTGATCGACGAGGTTGTTGCAGTCGGGGACGATCGTTTCCGCGAAAAATGCCAAATTGAATTGTTCGAAAAGCGTGCAGATCGCGCTAAGATCATCGTGTCTCATGATGCGAGCTACGTGCGAGGCTACTGTGAACGCCTAGCCATTCTTCACAAGGGGCAGCTTTATAGCTTTTCCGACATGGACCAGGCTTTCGATTTCTATCATTCGGCTACTCACTTGATTTGATTTAGGCTGCGATAATTTATGGACTACCCTTTAAAAGATTGGATGAGTTCGCTTGACCTTTTGGAGGAAGAGCGAGCCACAGCGGAGGCGGCAGCCGACACCATCTTCCGCGGGGATCATGACAATGCCGAATTATTGGTTGACGATCTGCAGGGGCGGATGGGCAGCGAGACGGCGGTGCTTTTGCTTCGATATGAGTTGGAATGGCAACGGGGGCGGTGGGTCGACGCCCTGCCTTGGGCGGAGCGTTTGCGAGCTCTTCATCCTGACAATGCGGGTTCCTGCTGTCGCTTGGTTCAATCACTAGTGGGGCTAGGGCGGTTTACGGAAGCGCATGGGGTGCTACTGAAAGCATCCATTGTTGAGCGTAGTCATCACTTCAACAGCCTATTCGCTAATGACTTACCCTATCTCGAGATGATCAGCCATTTCTCCATCCAAGAAACCGGCGGCGTCAGCCAATGCTCGGATAATGCCTTATCGGTGTTTCTTCAGTCAGAAATTTTGTCATCTCAGGAAAAAACCGAACTTGCTCGCGTTATTGGTCATTATTATTCTGATAAAGTGCAATACTCAGCTGAGATGTTTGCATCGCTGATTGACAATTGCCAACGCCACCGCGTAGCAATTCTATTCCCAGGCCGCCTAAGGACTTTCGATCTCTATAGAGCTTTTTTCTTTCAGCTGTCGCAAGTGGCGGACATTTACGTTTGCGTTGATGCAGCCCATGGTGACGACATTGCTTACCTAAAAAGCTGCGGTGTCCAGGTTTCTTGCTACGAAGACGACCCCATTCTTGCAGGTGAGGCGAGTTTCATATCCAATCCCCAACTGCATCAATGGCTGAAATATCAGCGGTGTGTTGACATGATGCTAGCGCAGGAATCGCTTACAAAAAGGCGCTATGATTACGTTATGAAGTGCCGGACCGATCACGTGGTGGCCTATGCTCAAAACTTTGATTTGGCAGCCACACAAGGGCCGACTGTCAAAGGCATAAACGACATGCTGCTCTTCGGACCACGCGATGTTATGGTCACGCTGCGCGAAGTTTACAGCTTTGCGCAAGTCGAATGTATGTCGTTAAAGGCAGACCAATACTGGAAGATACGTTGGGAAAACTCCCTCAGTTTTCCACCGATTTGGTGGTCGGGCTTTCCTACGTCTGTTATTGGGACGCCGAGCAATGCTGATGATTTCTTCCGACTAGTGGAAGAAAGGAGGCAAGAGCTGCAGTCATACTTGCCAGCTGGCAATGACAGCATGATCTCATTACTTGACATCTTGAGGGGCGAGAAAATTGACGCTCACAACGTACCCGAAGTTTGGCTGGCACGCTATCTGAACCAGAAGGACATCATGTACGAACATGCCGAGACGGTTTTCGGGGCGCTGATTGGGCAGCGCAAGTGACGCTGGTTAAAGTTTCTAGCAACTTCTAAATGAGAAACGAATATGGTGGAGATACTTGCACACCGAGGTTTTTGGCAGACGAAAGCAGACCAGAATAGCCATGAAGCAATTGAGCGGGCATTCGCACACGGGTTCGGTTTGGAAACAGACGTCCGAGATTGCGACGGCGAACTTTTGATTTCCCACGACATGCCGCGAAAAGGGCGTGCGATATCTCTTGGTGATTTAATTGCACTGTGGTGTCGATATGACTGCAAGCCTTTAATTGCATTAAATATCAAGGCTGACGGGTTGGCTGCGGCCATTGGTTACCACTTTGCGGGTCTGCCTAGTGTGAATTGGTTCGCATTTGATATGTCTGTGCCGGACAGCTTGGCATATGTCCGACTCGGCTTACCTTTTTTGTGTCGACGCAGCGAATATGAGGGTGCTTGTTCTCTAGAGGAGCACGCTGCGGGACTTTGGATGGACTGCTTCCAGTCGGCTTGTGTGAGTGCAAAGTCGCTTGCATCCGTTCCAAGTGCTGCGCGCTTGTGCATTGTATCCCCAGAATTGCATGGTAGGCCTCATGAAACAGGTTGGCACGAGCTAAACTCCTTCCTCAAGGCTCGCCCAGAACGGGCTTTGGATAGTATCGCATTGTGCACAGATCACCCCCAAGAGGCCTCAGCATTCTTCAACAAAAATGATACCTTTTGCAGCTCCGCGAGGTTTGAACCCTAGGCTCAGGACTCATTGATTGAGCCAGAAGATGACGGTTGCAGCGATGCAGATAGCGGACATGAATGTGTGTGCGCATCGGTCATAGCGAGTGTGGATGCGTCGCCAGTCCTTGAGTTTTCCGAACATGTTTTCGACCTTGTGCCGCTGGCGATAGAGCTCCTTGTCATGCGGGATATGGACTTTGCGATTGGCTTTTGACGGGATGCAGGCAGTGATGCCCTGGTCGGCCAGGGCCGCGCGGAACCAGTCAGCATCATATCCTTTGTCACCGAGTAGGGCCTTGGCCTTGGGAAAGGCGCCGATCATCAGCGCCGCGCCCTTGAAGTCGCTCATCTGGCCTTCGCTCAGTAGCATGATCAGGGGGCGGCCATGACCATCGCAGACCGCATGCAGCTTGGAGTTCAGACCGCCTTTGGTACGCCCGATACGTCTGGGAACAGCCCCTTTTTTAAGAGGCTGGCTGCTGTACGGTGAGCCTTGAGGTGGGTCGCATCAATCATCAATTGATCCGGCTTACCGCCCTTGGCCGCCAGGCTCGCAAATATCCTATTGAACACGCCCATCCTGCTCCAGCGGATAAACCGGTTGTAGATCGTTTTGTGCGGACCATAATCCGCAGGGACATCGCGCCAGCGCAGACCATTCCTGATCACGAAGATTATCCCACTGATAATCCGCCGGTCATCGACCCGCGGCACCCCGTGCGACAAAGGGAAATACGGCTCAATCCGGCGCATCTGCGCCTCGGACAACCAGATCAGATTACTCATGGCAACGCCTCCTCAGCCTCGCCATTGAATCAGATCCAAGCCTACTTGTGTATCCCTTTAATAGGTCCTGAGCCTAAGTCTTGGTGACACAAACGCTCGTGACAAAGAGTAACCTATTTGTTAGGACTTTAAATCAGGCCAATTTGAATCGGAATGCAAATGATTAAAGCTGTTTTATTCGACATGGATGGTGTCCTGATCGACGCAAGGGAGTGGCATTATGAGGCCCTTAATCGCGCGCTTGAGCCGTTTGGGCTTTTGATTGATAGGGATGCGCACTTGGCCAGCTTTGACGGCTTGCCAACACGCACGAAGCTCGATATTCTTTCGAAATCCAGGGGCGTGCCGATCAAACTTCATGATCTAATAAGTAAACTCAAGCAGAAATATACGATGGAACTTATAACTGCCCGCTGCCGGCCTGTGTTTCATCACCAATACATGCTTGCTTCTCTTAAACAACAAGGTTTTAAGATCGCAGTCTGCTCCAATTCAATTCGGGCTAGTATCGTATCAATGATGGATTTGGCGGGGCTCTCTCAGTACCTAGATTGCACTTTTTCTAATGAAGACGTGGAGCGACCAAAACCTGATCCGGCCATTTATCTGGCGGCGATGCAGCGGCTTGGCGTTGCGCCCCACGAATGTGTAATCGTCGAGGATAATGATCATGGGCTGCAAGCTGCTCGCGCAAGCGGAGGCCACGTCCTGCAAGTGGTATCGCCAGATGATGTAAATTTTAACAAAATCTCACGCTTCATTTGCGAAGTTTCGGAGAAAAATTGATGAAAATCCTTGTTCCGATGGCTGGTGCTGATCGACACTTCAGGTCAGATGATTATCCGTTCCCCAAACCTCTGGTCGAAATTGCTGGCCGACCTATGCTCGAGTGGGTCGTCGAAAATCTTAAAACCATCTCGGCGGATGCTGAGTTTATTTTTATTTGCCGTGACGAACATGTTCATCGCTATGGGCTTGAACAAATTTTCAGCCACCTGACCGGCGGGCGCTCCCAGGTGATCTCATTAAAGCAGGACACTAGTGGCGCCATCTGCTCTTGCCTTCTGGCTGCGGGCGTCATTGATGAAGATAGCCCTCTAGTGATAGCCAATGGGGATCAAATTATTGAGGGGGGCCTGGAAGATTTCCATGAATGGGCGGAGTCTGAAGAGCTCGATGCAGCAGTCCTAACATTCGAAAGCATCCATCCTCGGTGGTCTTATGTATCGTTGGACCCCAATTGCAATGTAACAGAGGCGGCTGAAAAGCGGGTTATCAGCCGAAATGCTACGGCTGGAATCTATTATTTCAAGAAGGGTGCAACATTCCTTGATATTGCTTATCGATCAATGCTCGAGGACAATAGCGTTGATAACCAGTTCTTCATCGCTCCAGCGCTTAATTATCTTGTCTTGGACGGTTCGAAAGTTGCTGCAAGACGCATCGACAGCAACAAATATCATAGTTTCTTCGCTCCATACAAAGTCGAAGAATTTGAGTCTAAGTTACGCCAGCGTGAAATTCAGTTTTTAGCTGATCGTTCTGTTGGGGTAGGAGCTTCGGCGAAACTTCGGCCAACAATAGTCATTCCTGCTGCCGGTGAGGGCAGCCGCTTCGCCGCGGCTGGCTATGCCAGGCCTAAGCCCTTTATTGACGTAGACGGTGCGCCAATGATTAGTAGGGTACTTGACAATCTGAGTTATCCCAACGCGAATTATGTGCTCCTCCTGCGTGAAGGACATATTGACCAAAATTCTGATGTGGCAGAACAAATACGCGCATCATATCAATCGACTATCGTTCCGGTGAAGCAACTGACTGAGGGTACCGCTTGCACTGTAATGTTGGCGCGAAAAAAGATTGATCCTGACGCGCCTTTGATTATTGCAAACTCCGATCAAATCGTTGATTTTGACTTTACTAAATTTGTTGATGACTGCATTGATCGCGATCTTGACGGGTCAGTGCTAGTCTTCCGTGATATTGAACGTAGTCCCAAATGGTCATTCGCAAAGCTGGGCGCTAACGACCTCATAACTGAGGTAAAAGAAAAGCAAGCAATCTCTGATCTTGCCACAGTTGGCATCTATATGTTCAGACGCGCCAGAGATTTTTTTGACGCAGTTGTCGACATGATTTCTCTGAATGAACGGGTAAATAACGAGTTTTATACCTGCCCAGTTTATAACTACGCGATAGCTAACGGCCTTCGCATAGGCGTGATGGAGGTTCGCCCGGATGATATGCATGGGATTGGAACTCCGGAAGATCTTAATACGTATCTTGCGTTGATTGCCAAGTCGGGTGGCTAACGTTCAGTGCGTGGTCCCGCTTGCCGGCCCCGACTTTGTTGGTAAAGACGGGCGTATCAAAGCCCTACAGCTTCTGGATGGGGTGCCTCTGTTGCAAAGGACGCTCATGACACGGCCCTGGATTCAGCAAGGGCAACTCGCGTGGTCTGATTTGACGTTTGTTCTTCTGGATAGTGATGTCACGCGCCACTTCGCCAAAACACATCTGCAAAGCTGGTTTCCGAAATCGCAGACGTGTTTCATAAGCGATGTCACTCAAGGGGCGGCCATGTCGGCTTTGTCTGGTTTGTCCCAATGCCGGGACTTTAACGCCCCACTCTGCGTCGATCTTGCAGATATACTTTATGATGCCGACGTCGATCCCGTAGCTGATTTCGAACAAAACCCAGAGTTGGGAGGGCTTGCGCTGACTTTTCGGTCGGATTGGCCACTTTACAGCTATCTTGAGATTGATCGTGACGGTGCCATGATAAGCGCCCGCGAAAAGGTGGTTATCTCTGAAACGGCTTCTGCCGGAACCTATTTTTTTCGTTCGGCCGCCGATTATGCAACGGCACTTGCCTATTTAATTCGAAATCGAATAGACCTCGCCTATCGCGATCTTTTGTTTGTTTGTCCTTTGCTCAACGGTTTGGTGGACGCTGGTCTGCGGGTTGAAGTAAGGAATGTGAAAAACGTCGTTGATATAAAGTCCGGATCGCCTGTTATAATGTGAGTTGAAATGGCGAATCTATTAAAGAACAAATTCAACTCAATTCATGCATCCCTCCCTCTCCGGCTCTGCGTTGACTTGGCACTAGCTTGGGGAGCAAAAGCACTTGTTTCGACTTCGGCTCATGTTTAACGCAATTAGCAGAAAGCTATGGCTTGCGCGGCACAGGAAGAGTTTTCGACGCCACCCACGTCAAACGGTTTTAAAGAAACGCCTGTTGGTCGATCTCTCAACTATCCATAGACATGATGCGCGAACCGGGATTCAGCGCGTTGTTCGTGGCATTATGTTTGCTCTAGAAGGCATGCAATTTCCCCATCATGAATTAACACCGGTGGCAGGTAGTGCGCGGCGCGGATATTGTTACCTTAGATGCGACGAGACCGGTCAAATATGCTTAGGGGAGCCCGTCGCCGCTAACGCGGGTGACATTTTTCTAGGCCTCGACTTATCAGCTCGTCAAATTCCTCAGTATATTGAGCAACTGCGTCAATGGCGCATTGCAGGTGCTGAACTTCATGTTATTATATATGATCTTCTGCCTCTACTTCACCCCAACTATTTTCGTTCTAAAACCTGCCAATTTTTCAGGGAATGGATGGAATGTATTCGGACAGAGTTTTCTAGCGCTATCTGCATTTCCGAGACGGTTGCAGGCGAACTGCAAAACTTCATCGAGAATGATCCGAGCCCTCGGACGCCCTCCTTGCGGATCTCCTCTATCCCGCTAGGCTCAGATCTGGCTGCCACTTCGCCCGAATTAGGGGTCTCTCAGGAGGGGGCTGCGGTCATAGATAGATTGGCTGGCGAACTCACCGTGCTTATGGTTGGAACTATTGAGCCTCGCAAAGGCTATGATTGCGCCCTTGCCGCTTTTGACCGCATTTGGACGCGTTACCCGCTGGCGCAGTCACCTAATTTGTTGATTATTGGCCGCCCCGGCTGGAAGACTGAGCGGTTACAAGACTATCTGAACGGCCACCCCTTTCGTAATAAACGGCTTTTTTGGCTCAATGAAGCAAGCGATGAGATACTCGATCATTTTTATCGGTCCAGCAACCTCTTGCTCAGCACATCTTACGCCGAGGGTTTTGGACTGCCTCTGTGGGAAGCGAGCTCATATGGTCTAGGGGTGTTGGCACGCAATTTAGAAGTCACTCGCGAACTCGGGCTTGCAAACTGCACTTTGTTTGAAGACGATTCCGCCATTCCGCTCAGCAATAAAATCATGGAAACTATTGACGTTAAGGGCTTGTATAAACCTAATTTAACGCCTTTACCAAGTTGGTCTGATAGCGCCTCGGCACTTCTAAGCATTTTAGGTATCGAAGCCCTAATGACTGACCAAGACACCAGCAAGGTAAATTGTCGATGACGCTGATAACCTACGCCCAGAATTTCGAAGATGTAATGTTATGGCGGGCTCTTTCGGATATTCAGAACGGCTTTTACATCGATATTGGCGCTCAGGATCCACGCATAGATTCTATAAGCAGATCCTTTTATGAAGCTGGCTGGAGGGGAGTCCATGTCGAGCCTGCCCCAAGCTTTGCAGAAGCGCTTCGGAGAGATCGGCCGGACGAACAGGTTGTTGAAGCCGCGATTGGTGAAGGGGGAGGGCGGAGGCGCTTTTTCGAATTCCCTGAAACCGGCCTATCGACCGGTGTCGAGGATATAGCTGCTTCTCACAGCAAAACTGCCGGCCTGAAGGCGAGATCCCTTGAGGTTAACTGTATCAGCCTAGACGATTTGCTTTCGTCTGTTGGTGACCGCGCCATACACTGGCTCAAAATAGACATCGAGGGAATGGAGGGTGAGGCATTAAGGAGCTGGAACAAAAACCCGGCGCGACCATGGATCGTAGTAGTCGAAAGCACTTTTCCAGGAACACAGGTTGCTACTCAGAATCAGTGGCTCGATCAACTCTTGGATCGCAACTATACAGAAGTCTATTTTGATGGGTTAAGCCGCTATTTCATCTTCGCCGATCAAGGCGATCGGGCCAAATTCTTCGAAGCCCCACCCAATGTTTTCGACGGGTTCATTGTTCCTGAACACCATTTTACAGCACAGTGGCTAAACAACAAGCTCCATTCGTCCCTCGCCGAGGCCCAGTGGCGACTTAACGAGTCCATTGCAGAACGGGACGCGGCAGTTGCAAAGGAGGCCCAAAGTAAAGAACTGGTCATAGCGGCAGAAGAGACTAAAATGAGCCTGGAAAACAGGCTGCTTGCAGGCGTTGAAGCTCTAGAACATCGTAATGCCGAAATCGGAAGGCTGCAGTCTTCATTTCAGACTGAAATAGCCGCTCTTATCAGTGAGCAGCAAGAGGCGCAGCGGCGCGGCAGCATTGCCAATGCGCAGCATCGGGCAGATATGCTGGGGCTGGAGCAAAAGCATCAAATATCATTGGATGGAATTCGAAAGGAGCGCGACAATTGGCATGAGCGCAGCGCAAAGACAGAAATAACCCTTGCGGAACAGTTGGTCCTTCTCGAAGAAGCCAATGAAGCGCTTGAAGTTGAGCGTGCTGGCAATAGTTCCAAGATTGAAGAGCTTCGTACTCATCATAAGCAAGAGCTGCTTGAAGAACGAGCGGCGCGGGATTTAGCCGTCAATGAAGCCAAATCTGAGGCTCGCGAATGGTTTGAACGCTTTGAGCGCGGAATGTTGGAGCAATTAGCGCTGCGCGAAGAAGCCAATGAAGCGCTTGAAGTTGAGCGTGCTGGCAATAGTTCCAAGATTGAAGAGCTTCGTACTCATCATAAGCAAGAGCTGCTTGAAGAACGAGCGGCGCGGGATTTAGCCGTCAATGAAGCCATATCTGAGGCTCGCGAATGGTTTGAACGCTTTGAGCGCGGAATGTTGGAGCAATTAGCGCTGCGCGAAGAAGCCAATGAAGCTCAGAAAACTGCTCTCGAGGAGCGTCTCAGTTTAACGCTAAAGTCTGAAGCGTTGGCATTGGAGCTCGAAGCTTTAAAAGGCCAACTGGAAGAAGCTATTACTGAAACCTCCAATCTCCATTCAACACTTGTGGTGGTAAGAGATGAGAATGCTGATACGCAGCAAAAACTATTAGCCCACTACAACAGTGAGGTAGCGCGCCTTCGCTATGAGAAGGAGGAGGCGTGCAGCGCCTTGGAAATTCGGCTTTATACGACTGAGCAGAAGCTTCTAAAGGCCGCAGATGCTCTGGGATCCAGTCGCCCGCGATGGTGGGGGCGCTATCCTCTTGGCACTGAAAAGCCTGCGCTGCTTTCAGAGATTTTGCACAAATTTATAGCCGAACAGGCATCAGATACCTTCCGCGCATTAAAAGATTTGGAGGGGCAAATTCCCCAAGATTTGCCCGTCGACAATCCACCCGTTTCGTCCAATCAAGAAGTGTTACCGAACATGAACAATCACAATAACTCGCTGCCGGCATTATCGCTCGAAGATGTGACGTCTTGGGAGGAGGTGCTCTCTCTTCACGACCTTAGTTTCGTGCGTGGGGCCTACATGCTCCTCCTAGGCCGTGCGCCCGACCCAGAAGGTGAAAATTATTATGTGGCGCGCGTGCGCGCCGGCTTCTCAAAGTTGCATCTACTGCGCCAACTTCGTTATTCTGAAGAAGGGCGAGCACAAGGTTTAGATGCTCCGGGATTAGATCGCGAATTACGTCGCTTCCGTTTCGCCCAAATGCCGTTGGTAGGAAGAGTTTGGCGTAAACGTTACTCAATTGAAGGGAATGCAGCTGACGATCGGAGGTTTCGGATGCTGCTTAACGAAATTGTGGCAGTTCGTCAGGAACAAAATAATCTCTCCCGCTCGACGAGTGTTGAAGTCAAGCTCCAAGCTGTCGAGGAGCAGCTGAACGGCGTTTCGAACCAAGTTGAAGTCAAACTCCAAGCTGTTCAGGAGCAGCTGAAGGGCATGTCGAACCAACTTGCGTCTCTGTCAGCGGTTTTGAGCGTCAAACTCTCTCGAAGTGGCGAAGTGGCTGCCCCCGCGGTTTCTAGTTCAGATCCTCCTTTAATTCATATAGAGGAAAAAGAGGCACCCGCGGGTGGAGGGCAGCGGGCATTGGCTAGCGAAAGCGGACTGCCAAATCTCGCGCAGTCTATACTTCGTCGCATCAACGAGAAAATAGGTTGAGATGAAATGAAAATTTTGATTGATCTTCAAGGTGCCCAGACACTCGGTTCACGAGATCGAGGCGTTGGGCGCTACTCGGTTGCTTTGGCAAAGGCCATTATTCGTAATCGCAATAACCATGAAGTCCACCTTGCACTTAATGGCGCCTTTCGTGATACGATATCAGGAATTCGGGCGGCCTTTAAGGGTTTAATCCCAGACGAAAACATTCATGTCTTGGAACCAATCGTTCCTACCTATCAGGTTGATCCTGCAAACCGCGACCGGCGATTGGCGTCGGAGGCATATCGCGAAATCTTCCTTGCCCGACTTAATCCTGATGTAATTCATATCACCAGCCTTTTTGAAGGATTTGGCGACGATGCAATTTGCAGCATTGGCGGCCTTCACAGCAACATACCTACATCGGTTACCCTCTACGATCTTATTCCGCTTCTAAACCCCAAGCCTTATCTCGAGAACCCGCTATTTGAAAAATGGTATCTAGACCGCATCGATCATCTTCGGCGAGCAGACATGTGCTTCGCGATCTCAGAATCTTCCCGCCAAGAAGGCATTAATTGCCTTGGGTTCACGCCCGATAGCTCAGTTAATATAGGCACAGATGCCGATCCACAGTTCCAGAAGACTAAAATCGATGCTGCAACCGAGGGCAAAGTTCGTAAAACTTATGGGCTTGGTAAGGCGTTTGTTCTCTACACAGGCGGGATCGATCATCGAAAGAATGTCGAGGGCCTGATCCGAGCGTTTGCCAAGCTTCCGTCTGAGATTAGGAAGAGCCACCAACTCGCGATCGTATGTTCAGTCCAAGATGTCGATCGGGCACGTCTTGAGGATCTCGCGCGTCAGCAGGGCATTCATAAGAATAGTCTTGTCATTACTGGCTTCGTTCCTGAAGAGGATCTGATCGCGCTCTACGGCTTGTGCCGCCTCTTTGTCTTTCCGTCCTGGCATGAAGGTTTTGGCCTGCCTGCGCTGGAAGCTATGCGCTGTGGGGCGCCCGTTATAGCCGCAAACCGATCGAGCCTGCCTGAGGTAATTGGGCTCGACGAGGCCCTGTTCAATCCATTTGATGATCAATCCATTTGCGATGCGATTGCCAAGGGTTTGACGGATGAGAAATTCCGCGATCGGCTACTCAAGCACCTTAAGCGTCAATCCCAACGCTTTTCTTGGGACGAGGCTGGAATGCGTGCAGTGGCCGCCTTTGAGGCATTGGTGGGTAATTCGCCGTCAGACGCCAAGTTTAAGGCCCGCCCCCGGCTTGCCTATGTTTCACCTTTGCCCCCAGCGAAGACCGGGATTGCAGATTACAGTGCGGAGCTCCTCCCAGAACTTACTCGTCATTATGAGATTGATCTTATTGTCAAAGATTCATTAATAAACGACGTCGATCTAGCCTTGGCAGGGACATCGTTTGGGCTAATATCGACCTCTCACTTCCGAGAAAATTGGAAGCGATACGACCGTATCCTCTATCACTTCGGCAACTCCGATCATCACGACCATATGTTCGATTTACTTGAGGAGACATCGGGTGCGGTCGTCCTTCACGATTTCTTTATTAGCGGCATTGCAGCCCATCGCGAGTGGCATGGCCTCGCGCCAAGGAGCTGGGCGAAGGAACTTTATCGTTCGCATGGTTATCTTGGGCCCATTATGCGTAAAACCTCACCTGAAGAGAGTGACGCGGTATGGGCGCTGCCCTGCAGTCTTTCGGTGCTCGACACCGCTCATGGCGTCATCGTTCACTCGGAGAACAGTATCCGCCTCGCCGGAAAACGGTTTGGCAAGACTATCAGTGAAAAGCTGGACCTCATTCCACTTTTGCGGACACCACCTTCGGGCGAAATCTCGCGAGACAAAGCGCGCGGCGAACTCGGGTTCGAAAACGGGCAGTTCGCGGTCTGCAGCTTCGGCATGGTGGGGCCCAGTAAGCTCAACCACAAGCTCCTCGAGGCTTGGGACAAGTCTAAATTGAGTAAGTCTGCATCCTGCAAACTTTTTTTTGTGGGCCAAAACGATCCTGGCGCTTACGGCGATGATCTCCAGGATGCTATTGAAAAGAAGAAGCGCAAAAGTCATGTTGAAATCACTGGCTGGGCAGACCAATCTAGCTTCCGGACTCATCTGGCCGCAGCTGATCTTGCGGTGCAGCTGCGCACATTGTCCCGCGGTGAAACCTCGGCCGCGGCGCTCGATTGTATGAATTATGGTGTGCCGCTGATTGTCAACGCCAACGGAGCGATGGCAGATCTTCCGCAAGATGCAACGCTCATACTCGCAGATGAGTTCACGGTTGACGATCTTAAAGTCGCGTTAGAGCAGCTGTACACTGACCACAAAATTCGTGAGCAGATGTCAAAAGCGGGACGCGAAAAGATCATTAGAGATCATGCGCCGAGGACCTGCGCAGATCTATATCGTGACAGCATTGAGCGCAGTTACGAACGACATCAAATGCTTGAGCAATTTACCTCAAAGGTGGCGGCTCTTTCGCTGTCCAATGAGGAAATTCGCCAGATTTGCCTATCGACAGCGCGCGCCCTTTCAACAGAGGTCCGGCGGCTCTTCGTCGACATCTCTGAGCTGGCAGTTGCCGACGCGAAGACTGGTATTCAACGCGTCGTGCGTAATATTCTATGGGAAATGCTGCATGATCGCGACCCTGTATGTAGAGTAGAGCCCATCTATCTTGATCTCGAAACTAACCAATATCGTTATGCACGGCGCTTCACGTCGGCATTTCTAGGTGTAGATATCGGAGAGATAGGCGATGATATCGTCGATTTTGCTCCACTCGATATTCTTTTACTACTCGACCTCAATCCTAACGGGCTCCCTCAGATTAAAGACCAGCTCGATCAACTGACCGCTATAGGGGTTCGCATAATCTCCGTTGTCTATGATCTGCTCCCAGTTAAACTCCCCCATTGCTTCCCTCCTGAAGCGGAGGACATGCACAAAAGGTGGCTTGATTGCGTCGCTCGGGGTTTGAAAGCTGTCTGCATCTCGGCGAGCGTCGCCGGCGATCTTGAGGATTATCTGGCTAAGAATTATTCTGACAATCAGCTCGAGATCGACTATTTTCCTCTCGGAAGTGAACTCGATAATCGCAATACATCCAATGAATTCAATAACAATGACCTTGCAGAGATAGGCATAGATTTTAACAAGCCGACATTCCTAATGGTCGGCACTATCGAGCCGCGCAAGGGCCACGGTGAAGTGCTAGACGCATTCGAGGTGCTTTGGAGCAAAGGCCAAGATGTTAATCTCTGCATTGTCGGAAAGCAGGGTTGGATGGTTGAAGAGCTGATAGCTAGGATCGGAAGGCTTTCTGAAGAGGAGCCAAGATTGAAGTGGTTGAGCCAAATCTCAGATGACGTGCTATGGGAGCTATACGATAAAGCGACCTGCCTGCTGGGTGCTTCATTGGACGAAGGTTTTGGTCTTCCTCTTATTGAGGGCGCACAACACGGTTTACCTATCATCGCTCGCGACATCCCGGTGTTCCGTGAAGTATGTGGGAACGGCGCCACCTATTTTGGCAACAATCTAGAGAAAACTGTTCGCAACTGGATTGACGATTATGCCTCGGGTTGCCATGTGCAAAGTACAGATGTAAATATTACAAGCTGGAAAAGATCAACAAATCTGCTTCTCAAGAGCATTTTGAAGTAATTAGGAAAATTATGAAAACCGCAATTGTTACAGGCATCACGGGCCAAGATGCAGCCTATCTTGCAGAACTTCTGCTTGGTAAAGGCTATATTGTCTATGGCACTTACCGGCGCACTAGCTCCGTCAATTTTTGGCGCATTGATGAGGTCGGTATTACTGGCCATCCAAATCTGCATCTGGTTGAATATGACCTAACGGATCTTTCGGCATCTATCCGCCTCTTGCAATCGAGTGGCGCAACTGAGGTCTACAATCTGGCTGCGCAGAGTTTTGTTGGTGTTTCTTTTGAGCAGCCTCTGACCACGGCAGAGATTACCGGAATTGGGCCTCTGAATCTCCTCGAAGCTATCCGGATCGTGAACCCCGCCATCCGCTTTTACCAGGCAAGTACGTCCGAGATGTTTGGCAAAGTTCAAGCGGTTCCCCAGGCGGAGGATACACCCTTTTATCCCAGAAGCCCGTATGGTGTGGCGAAGCTATTCGCCCACTGGATCACGATTAATTATCGTGAGAGTTACAACATTTTCGGATCCAGCGGTATTTTGTTTAACCACGAGAGCCCATTGCGGGGACGCGAGTTCGTGACACGCAAGATTACAGATAGCGTTGCCAAGATCATGCTTGGAAAACTGGACTGCCTCGAGCTCGGAAATATAGACGCAAAGCGGGATTGGGGTTATGCTAAGGAATATGTGGACGGAATGTGGCGTATGCTGCAAGCGGACGTACCTGACACATATGTGTTAGCTACAAATAGGACCGAAACCGTTCGCGATTTCGTCGAGATGGCTTTCAAGGCAGCAGGGATCCAGATCGCTTTCTCTGGCCGCGAAGAGCAGGAACTGGCGGTCGACACAGCAACGGGAAAGACTGTTATGCGAATTAATCCCCATTTCTATCGTCCTACCGAGGTTGACCTCCTGATCGGAGATCCGTCGAAAGCAAAAGCCGAGCTCGGCTGGGAACCTAAAACCAAGCTAGAAGAACTATGTCAGCTGATGGTCGAAGCCGATATTCGCAGGAATATGGCTGGCTTTTCTTTCTAATGGTTTTGCGTCGCGCAGAGCCTAGGCGCTACGGTAGGACATTGGTGACTGGCATTAACGGCTTTACAGGTCGCTATGTCGCACGAGCATTGTTAGCCACTGGCCATGAGGTGCACGGTATCGCTCATGGGGCGGCAAGCGTTTCCCAAATAGGCGCGACGTTACATGCATGTGACCTTACTGATGCTGCCAAGTTGTCATCCCTAATCGAGAGTATTGCGCCAACGCGCATTGTCCATCTCGCAGCGATTTCTTTTGCCGCACACAGCGACATTGAAGAAATGTACCGCACTAACATTATTGGAACGCGGAATCTTTTGGATTCGGCTGCACGTATCGCCAGTCCAATTGATGCTATTTTGATTGCAAGCAGTGCAAATGTCTATGGGAACGGTCGCGAAGGCGCCCTAGACGAGACGGCTGCCATATCTCCCAGCAATGATTATGGGGTCACAAAAGCGGCAGCAGAATATTTGGCTGCGCTATACCGCAATAGACTGCCTATCATCACCGTCCGTCCATTCAATTACACTGGCGTTGGGCAGGCCGAAAATTTCATTATTCCCAAGATTATCAATCATGTACGACGCCGCGAACAGCTAATCGAGTTGGGAAATATAGACGTTGCTCGAGACTTTCTGGATGTTAGAACTGTAATCGATGCCTATGTGCGGCTTCTAGATTGCCCCGCGGCCATCGGAGAAACTTTCAATATCTGTTCTGGGCAGGCTATCGAGCTGCGAGCTATTTTGCAAATGATCAAGTCTATATCAGGACATGATCTAGAGGTCCGCACCAACCCTGCATTTCTTCGCCCCAACGAGATCCGGACACTCTGTGGCGTAAATAATCGGATAGAAAAAGTTATCGGCCCGCTCCGCATTCGCCCATTAGAGGACACCCTCCGTTGGATGCTGGAGGCATAGAAAATGCATGTAACTCTTACTGTGGACGCACTAGGGCCGAAGATGAGCGGTATCGGGCGTTACACTTGGGAAATGTGTCGCCATCTCCGGGGTCAAGCAGGAATAGAAGGCTTGAGTTATTTTCGATCAGGACGTTGGTTCCCCGACCCCTCAGTTTTGCTAGACCCAGAGCATAAGGCAAAAAAGACCAGCGCTCCTCAGATGCTTGTTAATTGGGCCAACAAGCGGCGGCTGGCGAATAGCCTTGTTCATGGAACCAATTTTTTTCTGCCGCCCGAAGCCGAGAGCGGCATAGTTACCGTCCATGACCTCTCTGTTTTTCGGTATCCAGATTTTCATCCAGAAGCACGGCGGAAGCACTTCGAACGCAGCTTCGTTCACACCCTCGCGCGCGCGCGGCACATCATCACTTTGACAGAAACAGTTAGGCAAGAAATTATTTCAGATCTCAACGTAGCGCCCTCTCAAGTGACGGCCATCCATCTAGGTGTCGATGAAAAATTCAGATCAATGCCTGCTGACACGTTAGCTGAAGTCTTGGGAAGATATGGGCTTCAGGCAAATAGTTATGGGCTTTGCGTATCGGCCATTGAACCCCGTAAACGGATTGGCCAATTAATCGATGCTTGGGCAAGATTGCCTGCAGCGCTTCGAAAAGCTACCCCACTTGTCCTGACAAGTGCGGACGGATGGCTCAATGACCTCTTCCGAATGAAGATGGAGCGCGCAATTTCAGAGGGATGGTTGATATTTTTGGACTTTGTGCCCGAAGGCGATTTGCCGGCTATTTATGCCGGAGCAAAACTTTTTATTTATCCTTCACTTTATGAAGGCTTTGGTCTCCCTCCAATCGAGGCAATGGCATGCGGGGTGCCTGTTCTTGTTGCTAACTGTTCTTGTTTTCCAGAAGTTTGCGGAGATGCTGCGCGATACGTTGAGCCAGATGATTTGGAAGGTTTCGCACTCTCAATTGAGGAGGCCCTCATGGATCACGAATGGCAAAAATTGTGTGCAGCTATTGGCCCGCTCCACGCTTCAAAATATCAGTGGGCAAGCTGTGCTGCAGAAACTTTAAATGTATATAAATCATTATTTTAATGAAGATTCATTCAAATTAAGTGCAAACTATGCTGCTTGGCCGTCATCGCATAGAGGTTTTATGGCAATATTAAACCAGTTTTCGAGCACAGCTGAAACTACGAAGGATCGTAGCCAATGCTTGGTTTTAAGAGCCACCTGCGCCGGTGGATGTACTTTACAAATGCTGACAGATTGCTTTGCCTTGCATCGTGGCGACTTGGGAGTTGAATTTTAGCTCACGATAGACAAGGTATAAATCAATATGATAGTATTTATTGGCGGTCAGCATCGGTCTGGATCTACATTCACATTCAATATTGCGCGGGATTTGTTGCTCACAGTTGGATCTGTTGGCCAGGCAAGCGCAAATAGTTTATTAAATTATTCTGATGTTCTTAATAATAATGATCACTTTTTATTGAAATCGCATTGCTTGGAAAATGCTGAATTAAGAATGGTTCGTGAAGGCGAAGCGAAGATGATTATGACGAAGCGCGACCCCTTATCGGCAATTGCTTCGTTAATGGACACCTTTGGGATTAATCGCAAAGACGCGTTCCAGGCTTTTCTTGATTGGCGTTGCATGTACGATTGTATCGCAGAACATGCACTGGTTATAGAATATGAGCTCATTGAAACCCGTCCAGATCATGTTACCACTCAAATTGCAAATTTACTCATTCCGGAGATCCGTTCCGCAGATATCGTTGATATTTGCAATCGTTACTCAAAAATAGCCGTGATGGAAATGTCGAATAAAATAGATCGCGAAGACAGCGAAGTTATCGATCTTGGCTTTAGTTACTTTGATCGCCATACCTTCTTTCATCGGTCTCACGTCGCATCGTTGACGTCGCCCGATACCGAAGCGCGTATCAGCGCGGAAGACATTTCGTGGATCCGGAACGCTCTGCGTTCAAACTCGGTGGTTCAGAAAGCCGGTGCAGATACTGCACCTTGAGCGAGATGCATGTCCGGAATAACTTTCGAATGTTCTTAAACTGGTGATCTGAGCCCTTGGTCAATCGCGCTCAGATTGATCATCTAGTTCCTCCGGGTTCGAGAGAAAACAGCCAACGTGAAAGCGCGCGAAGGCAGCCGACATTGCCCATCAGCAACGAGTATCGGGTGTTGCGCGCCTCGACGCCTCGCTAATGGCGAGACATTTTTCGCGCCCTGCCGGCGCTGCGGCATGGACCTCATTAAGAATAATCGCGCACTGAGGGTGGAATGCTCGGTCAGCCCTACCGCCTAAATTGCAGCGTGCCCGATCCCCTAACAGACACGCGC
>Ga0315908_10000787_pt1 | contig 24682 bp, 14 predicted proteins | sample LakEriMetagenome_12_FD_203520 | JGI IMG/M metagenome (GOLD analysis project Ga0315908, IMG submission 203520) | Freshwater fungal communities from buoy surface, Lake Erie, Ohio, United States - Buoy 4 MA124 | ecosystem: Environmental > Aquatic > Freshwater > Lake > Lake biofilm | place: USA...
TATTGATGATTAAATATATAATGCGTATTATATATTAAAAATAATTTAAATATTATTTAATATTTAAAGAATTATTACAAATAATTTTTTTAAAAAAATGAAATAGATAAAATCATACGAAATTTATAAATTTTTGAAAATAATAATCAATGTATTCAATTTAAATAAATTAATCATTTATAATTTAAATTGTATTTTTAAATTTAAAATTATTATTAAAAATAAAAATCAAACTAAATATGGTAAAATATTATTGATTGATTATTTGAAAAATTAATATAGAAATTAGTAAATATATAATTTTAATAAAATATTATTAATATTAAACAAAATAAATATTAAAAAATTAAATTAATTAAAATTAAGTTATTATTAATATTTAAGTTATAATTAAAATTAATTTTTATTAACATTTATTAATTAAAATCAGTTTTATTTTCTAATATTATATGGTTTAACAATTTAATAAATTAAAAAAAATTATTGAATACTTAAACATTCATTTCTATTATTATAATAAAAAGATTGATTTCTTTTTAAAGCTTAAGATTTTTAAGTTTGCTATTAGATTTAAGATGATATTGATTTTTTTTTACCATAAGGAAGTTTAATGAAAGATTTTTTTTTATTTGAAAAAATATCTTCTATTTCAAAAGTTAATTAATTTTAATTGTATAAAAGAATATTTTTTTTTTATTATATTTATTATTTTTACATAAAATCTTTCTATTTTTATTTAAGAATATTTATTTCATTTATTTTTTATTGAATCATGATTTATTATAAAATAGTATAATAAAATATGAAAATAATTATTAAAAAATTATTTTATAAATATCATAAGTATTATTCTATCAATTTTTATTTTAAGTTTATTTTTTATTTTTCTTTATCATTAAACTCCATCAATTCAACTTCATATTGTCTTAAATTTTTGAAAATTTAATTACTTAGTGATATAGCTACTGAACCTATCTTTATCATGAATTTTAAAATCGTTTTCTATTAATTTGCTTGCTTCATATCCGAATTTTTTTGGTTTTATTAATCTATAATCAATAAGAAAAGCATTCCTATAAAAATAATATGAATAAATTACCAATTATTAGAAATAATTTAACAAATACTAGCTTTTTTTTTATTTTGAGATATAAAGTCAGTATATGTGTAAGCATATCCAGCTGCAACGGCCATAACAAACATTTCGATACAAACCAAACTATTTTCAATAGAATTAATAATTTCATCTGGATTGAAACCTTTAACATTATGATCGAAATTCAAAAGTATTTCATCTCAAAAAGCATGCAATACAATTTTTTGCCAAAATGTAAAAAATAGAGTAATTTTAATAGTTAAGAATTTTAATAAAGGACTATACTTGGCTAATGGAATTTTAAGAGCATGATAAAAGAGGACAAGATAATATAAAGTAAGTGAAATACTAATACAAACAACCCAGCCAATAATAGAGTAAAGAGTCTTTGCAAATCCATCATTAGATTTCTCAATTATGTAAAAATGCAAGAACAACTATAACAAAGCTGAAGATGGCTTCACTATCAAAAACTAAAGGATAAACTTCTTACACCTATAGACAAAGTATTTGGCTTTAGTAATATCATTTAATTTGTAAGGTTTGCTACAATATTTGAAAGGAAAAACATGTTGAATTTCATTATGTTCTTGGTTTACTAATAACTGATAAACTTGAGTATCTATTAGTTTATCATCCACTGGATCATAGGCCAAATATGCAAAAATTAAGTAAAAAAAAGTAAATAGAAGAAAAGCTTCATAAATGTCTCGTACCAGGTTTATGTACTCTGTAAAGTGCTATTTTATATTTAAAATTATATATACAGTATATGATATTCCAATAAAACTGCAAATAGAGTAAAAAGGACTCATAAACAAAATGACTATAATTTTATCTTGAAACAGTGGATTACTATAGTTATTCATATGATTTCTTGCATTATATATACTCACTAACAATGAAAGTAAAACTAGTAATACTGAAAACATAAGATCGAAGTATCTAATATCTTTTTAACATACTTCTCCACAGAAAAATATAGAAGAAATGAAATCCCTTATATTGTTTATCAGTTCAGACAACCACATATATGTTCTAATTTATATATTTATATATATTTAAAATAGATTATTTTATAATAAAAATCATTAATTAAGTTATTTTATTATATTATATCTAAAATATAAGATGTAAAATAATTTTTAGAATAGAGATAACAGCTAAAATTTATAAAATATTTAAGAAATTTTATCTAATTAAAATTAGTAAAATAAAATTTATCTTACTAAAGATCATATCATAATATTATTATTATAAATAACAATTAAAGTGGCATACAAAAATAATTTTAATGAAAAAATTAAAAATCAAAAACAGACAATTATAATAAGAATAACTTTTAACAAATATAAAAATGTAAAACTAATTAAAAAAAACAATAGAATACTATTTTAAATAAAAATGAATAATTTAAATCATACTTAAAAAATGAAAATATTAAAATAGATTAATTTTTTAATAAAATTGAATGTATTTTATTTATAATTTTGATTATATAGAAAGTATTGATTTATTCATGAAAATAAATAATAATAATTTAAAATAAGAAATTTATTTAGCATAATTTTGTAAAGTTTTGTTTGAATTTAATACCTTATTTTTTGTAAAAATTGATAAAATTTAAAAGAAATTGGAATTAATTTAATTTGATTCTGAAAATAATTAAAAAAATGTAATATTATTAAATTCATCTATGTAAAATTAAATAATTAATTAAATAATTGATAAAAAGGATAAATTTTATATAATATAAAACTAAGAAATATTGTTTAAATAACTTTAATATTTTAGTAACATTCATGATGATTAAAATATGTTATTTTCAATTTAAAATAGTGATTAAAATACTTATATCTAAATTTTTTCTTATAATCATACAAAAAATAATATAAATCTCAAATTTATATTTTCCTAACTAGAAAAATTAAATGAAAATATGTAGTTTGAATTATTATTTAATTAAGAATTAAAAAGTTAAATTTAAAATAATAATTATTATAATAATTAATAACTATTAAAAGATTTATTAAAATTTTTAATCGAATTAATTAATTTAAAATATGCATAATTTATTAATATTATTCAAAATATTGATTCTTAAAATTAATAAGAATAAATGTAAATATTCTATTTTTATAATTAAAGAAGAATAAATAAAGACAATTTAGATTATTCTTTAGATAATTAAAGTTAAAATAGTAGTTCAATAGATATGATACTTAATTTAAAATTAAGTAATATTAAAATGGTATAAACTGATTTAAAACTGAGTAATGATAATTCTTAAGATAATTAATAATAAAACTAAATTTCAAATATATCTAAAATAAAATTTAATCCAGAAATAAAATATAAGACATCTAAATATATTAATAAATTAAATATTTTATAATTTATTTTAATTTAGAATGATTTTATTCTTTTATTTAATAATGATTAAAATTTTATTTTCTCCAATTAAACTTTTAGTCATTATTATTGTTAGCTATTAAATTTAAATATAGATAAATTAATTTTAGAATAATTAAATATTACAAAATTTTTAAATATGTGTGAATTAAACATAAGTATTGAATAAATTATTGATAAAAAAAAAATAACATTTTTAAAAGATTATTATTAAATTTAAATTGAGTATAGAAAATAATTTGAACAAGAAGAATCTTATTACTTAATACAATTTTAATTTTTTTAAAATAAAAATTAATCATAATAGTAAAGATAATTTTCTTAACAATAGAAATAGTTATCTGGATTTTCGTATTAAATTGTTTAATTTGACAGAATAATATCAAATTTAAATTAAATTGTAATAATTGAAAATTTTAACTTAAATACATTAAAAATGACTTTAATTTAATAATTTGAATTAGTATATTTTGTAATGATTAGGTCTGATTTTTTTAATTTCTTCAATATAGATATTTAAATATTTGAGAAGTTTATTAATAAAATTTATTACAAATACAATAAATAGAATCTTTCTTTTCATAATTTTTTACATGGAATTACTGTAATTAATATAAAAATAAATTGAATAATTTTATTCTAATAAAAATAAATAATTATTATATATTTAAAATGTAAAAATATTTTAATATTTAAGGTAATGCACATGTGTTATTTAATGGGTCAATATTTAAATGAATTTTTAGATAAATTTGATATTCTTACTCTAATTTTTTCAGGTTTGTGTCACGATATCTCTCATTAAGGATTTAATAATAATTTTGAAATAAAATCTTAATCAAAATTAGCATTAAGATATAATGATATATCAGTTTTAGAAAATCATCATATATCAACTACATTTAAAATACTTAAAAATGAAAATACAAATATTTTTTAAAATAAAAGTGTGAATTTTGACTAAACAAGATTTAGAAAAGAATTAATAGCAAATATATTGGGAACAGACATGGGTTAGCATCAGTAAGTACTGGAGACATTTAAAAATAATTATAAAAATTATAAAAAGAAGGAAGAGAGCAGTCTGGAAGAGAGAATGGAAATCAGCAGATACTATTTGCACTGTTGTGATTTTGCAGGAAGTATCAAGCCGTTTGAACAGCAACAACAATGGAGTTTAAGGATCAATTAAGAGTTCAAGAATTAATATCATATGGAGTTGCAATATGGTTTGGAAGTCACTCCCTTTATGAAAGATTTGGATAAACAGGATTGTCTAAGTAAGTCCGAATCATCTTTCCTCCAATTTCTTGTTTTGCCTCTTTATACTTTCTCCAATCTTATGCTCAATTCAAATCTAAATCAAATCATCGCATAAATCGAATCTAATATTAATCATTGGGAAAACTAAAATAATAATTATAAATCATGATATATAATATTTGTAATAATATTTAATTTTTTTTTATTTTATTATAAATTTATTTTTACATTATTTTCAGTAATTCTTTATTACATCAGTGAATTTTTAAATTGAATTTTAATGGGATTAATTATTAATCGATGTAAAAATCCTTCATTTTAATAGTTTGTATAAAATAGTTGATTAATTGATCAAAAATAAAATGATTACTTTATAAAAATGGAAAAAAATTTAATCAAATTGTAATAAAAAGAAAAATATTTTATTTAATTATTGAAAAAATCAGAAATAAAAAAAAAATTATTTTAATAATTATAAAATAAAAATGCAGTTTTTTATTTTTCTATGATTAAACTTATTTCTTAATATTTTTTAGATTAGATTAACAAATAAATTATCAGTATTTAATATTATTTGAAATAATTTCAAGCATTTAACAAATAAATTTATCATTTTAATTTTATTGAAAAACAATTCTCTCATATTTAATAATAACTAAATGATTTTTAACAAATATAGTCATAGTTTATTATAAGATAATCTGTAAATAAAGAAACCCTTTTCATATAATTAGATTTATTTTGTTTATAATTAGGAATTCAAAAAAAATAACTTTATTATGGTTACAATAAATTAGAATGAATTGAATAATAAAAAAATAATTCTTTATTTCTAAATTTTATTTATTTTTAATTTCTAAATTATAATTAAAAATATTTTTAAAAATAATTTATGCAATTTTTTTATAGATACATTTATAGATATAATAAAATAAAAAAATATTTTTTAATAAATAAAATAATTAAATGTTTTTTTATAAAAAATTCATTTTTAATTCATTACATTTATATAATTATTTTTTGGAAATTTAACAGTTCCTTCATCTTTATTAGAACTAAGTAAGATAAATAATTCTTTTGAAAAAAAATTTATATTAGGTTTATTTATGCTTTTATTTAATTTAAATAAAAAATTCATTCTTTTTTAAAAAACTTCATATTTAATCATTATATTTTTCATTTTTTGTTTTTTTAAGTTACTAAAAAACTATTCTTAATCCTGAAAAATAGTAAAATCAATAAAATATAAATTTTAGATTAAAATTAAAAAAAATTTTTTCTAATTTAATTTTTTGAAGTTATAATTAATTGTTTCAATGATTTACTGTCTAAAAAAATTGTTATTAACTAATTTATTTTCAAATATATTTTACAATTCAATAAATTATGGACTTATTTCAAAAAACCTAAATTTTTAACAATTTCTGATTTTTTTCATGTATACGTATAATATAGTATTACAAAAAAATATTTTTTGATTTAATCTAATTTATTAATTATTCAAAATATAATCATTATATATAATTAGTTTATGTATATTAATATTTTAAATATAATTTTAATCTTATTATATCTAAAAATTATTTTTTTGAAAATAATGATTATAAATTGAATTATCTAGAATCGCATTTTTTTTTTAATTCTGGCTATTTTAATGTTGTAATGTATTTTATTTAAATGAAAGTTAAGTATTCTAATTAGTTACAAATATTCATAAATTTTTAATTTATTAAATTTCTAATTTTTTAACAAGTTTAATCATAAAAAGAGATTAGAAAGTATTTTTTAACACAGTTTTTTATTAAGAATCCATTTTAAAATAATTAATCTGATAATGTTCAGATTAATTATCAATATATTAAAGTATTTGATAATATCCTTTACTAGCAGCTAGATGAATAGGAGTCTAATTTAGAGGACCTCCTTTCTAATTAAAATTAAAGAACTTAAACTTATTAAACGGCTATAGATTTCTTTTTTAATCTAATTTAAATAAAAGAAATTACTTATTAAGTTAAAGCATCCACTTTACAACATCTAAGTTATTAAGATCAACAGCAATATGAGTTACTGCGAACTATAAATTGTTCTTTAACTGAGTATTAAGATTAGCTTTATATAGGGTATTCATAATCTAAATGGCTTAATACTTATTTTAATCAAAACTCATGACGATCAAGTGCATACAGTTATTATTATTTTTATCTAGTACATTCATGTCTGCTCCATTTTCTTTCAAATCCATCACCATTTCATGGCTCAATTTCAATATAGCTAAATGGATTGGGTATTATCCTTCTTTATTGCATATGTTAATATCTGCTTTCAAATTTATTAACATTTTAAATGCTTTATTGTTATTGTTTACTATTGCATACATTAACGCTGTGTTTCCTTAAATGTCTTTCTCGTTTTTCATGTTATTGTCAACCCTGTTCAAATATTATATCATTCCAATATCGTTATCATCGCTTGCCAAGTGAATATAATTTCTATACATAATGTTTCTTTATTAGAAATTTACACCATCTACTGATAATAATCTTAAAAAAATTTCTAAATCCAAATTTTCCTTTCCATTTTCATATTCTTTCACACATTATTTTTTAATCTTGTCCAATATTTCTTGATGAATTTTTATTGAGCTATCCATTATTTAATCGTATTATGGATTACAATATTTAAACCAATCTAATCCAAATTTTACTAAATTAGAAAGATGCCGAAAATCACAAGGAATATTTTGAAAATTATTAGATTGCACAAATAAACATTTAAGATTCCAAAGTTTAAATATATTTTTGTTTAAAGTGTGAATCTAATTACCAGCTATATTAAATGATTTGAGATTTATTAAATTTTCTATTTCATTTGGGATAGTAGATAATTTATTATGGAAAAGTGATAGATTAGTTAATTTCAAAAGTCTAAAAATATTGATGTCTATTTCTTAAAATAAGTTAGAATCCAAGGTGATTGATTCTAAATTATTCATCTAAAAAACTTAACTAGGAATATCAACAAGCTTATTATTAGTTAAGTTAAGTTCTAACAATTAATTATAATTTGCTTAATGTGTTAGTAAATAACATTAATTATTTTCCAAATTTAATTTAACCAAAGCCAAATTTATTAGATCTTTTTTACTTTCACTTAATCTTTTAATTATTTTTTTTTAAGAATCAAACTCCATCAAAATGTTTTAACTTAATTTCAAATTTTAAGGAGTTTCTTCTTAATATTATTATTTCATTATTTAATTATTTTTTTTTAAATTTTCTTAAAAGAAATTTAAAGATTACTATTTTATAAATTAATTTTCTTTTTTGTTTATAAATTATTAGAAAAATACATTTTGTTCTGAATTTTAATTAGTATTTTAAATTGAATGAGAAATAAACATTTATTAGAATAAAAATTTTATAATTTATGTAAATATAAATTCTTGCAATAATCCACAATAGTTATTTAATTATAAAATACAAGATAGTTATTTAAGAAATATATTCATTGTAATTTTTATTTATTTTAACATTTTCTTACTTTTCTACCATTGCCAACATCGTCTATTTAACTTAAAACAGAAAACTTCCTTTTCATTCTTTCTTTAGTTGAGTCATGAGATTTTGCAGCAACCCATAAAAAGAAAATAAATGTTCCCAAAGGTATAAAAATGGCTTAAAATTAAATAATTAAAATACCTAACAGAACACTAAATTCCTATTTTTTATTCAACTAATAATGTTAATTCACTAATCCTATTGATTAACTCACACTTAAGAATAATCTCATAACATTTTCTTTTTACTCTTGGCTAATTTCGTAATTCTAAGATTATAAAACATCAATTGCATTTATAATGCCATCCCAATAAATATATTAATAAACGTAGTATTAAGGACATTGTTATTATAAACAATTTGTTACTTTTATTATTTATTTTAAATTTTAAGTATTTACTTAATTATTTAAAATATTATTTTTCTTGAATAGACATGAATTTTAATAAATTTATTTGATACTTTGAATTTAATCACATTAAATATCATTGCATTTCATTTTCTAAACAGATCTTAAAATATATAGTATAAATAAAATTACTGCAATAAAATATCATAAATTTTAACTAAGTCAGCTAAATTTTTTTAGTTTTCTATTTAATCAAAATAATATTATGGGCTAACCTAGAATTTCCAATTTTCTACATTCAAAATATTCTTACTAACTTATAATTCAAAATTAACTTTCATTCCATTAATTACATTAATAGTGTTTTATTAATTTTAATTTTCTATTTTTCTTATGAAAGAATTGAACTAAGAGCCATTATAAAAATTTTAAGCATTCTGATTGATTAAAAGATCAATTTATGAATCGTAACTTATTACATCTTAAGTAGAATTCTTTAGAGAACATAATAATTATCTTAAATCAACCTCGTTTCTAAATATAGGCTCCTAAATTATATATTCATGCTCATTTTATAATTCTTATTTTATTTCAGTCTCACAAACTTAATTTTTTATTTAAATTGAGTCTAACTTTTCGTTTTTAATACTTTCATATATTTTTTCTATGTTATCATTCATTTTTTATACGTCTTAAAAAGTGCAATATTATTCATATTTAAAATTTTGCTTATTAAAAACACTTTCGACTTGATAATATCTTGCTATAGCATAAACTAAAAATACAATATACAATTGTAGTATTTGTTTTAAAATAATATATTTGTTTTCTAACATTGATTAAATAATATCCAAATTTATATTTAAAATAATTTAAAAATATTAATAATAATAATAAAATATAATTTAAAAAAAATATTTTGAAATAATAAAAATACTAAATAATTAATAATAAAACAGAAATAAATCATTAAGATTTCTTTTTTAAGAAACTATTTCTATAATTTTTAACAGCATCTAGTCTTGCAAATTCTTTTTTAAGAGCTTATTTAGTAGCAGCCTTATCAAAAATAGAGATAAATTAATTTTTAGCGAATCTCTTTTTAGAAACAACTCCAGAATTAGTTTTAGTGGCAACCCTCAAATTTTCAAGAGCAAGAGCATTTTTAATAAGTGCTTACATTTTAGTAGTATAAGTTTCAGTGATAGTTTCGCTATAATTAGTATCATTCTCAACAGCCATCCAGTCTTTATCCTCATACTCACCACCATTCTTACAAATAAACACCCAGAACTTCAACCAACTAATAGGTTATCCCGGCATGTATTTTCCTCCCATAATAACATTGAATAAAGCCTAAGGAGCAGCCTTAACATCATCAGGGGTAATATATAAATCAGGAGTTATTTTGGTTGTCTGTTTGCTCTCCACACATTAGTAGTAATCAGCTAGTTATGCTACATTCAAATAAGGTAGGTTTAAGAAAGATATACCGCTTACATCTTTAACTCCACTTGCTTTTACCCAACAATCAATATATCTGTTCACACTGTAAGATAAACGCAATTTCTCTTAGGCTGTCAATTGATTCTTACAGAAGATTGGCAGTTCCATTTTTTAAACATTGAATAGATTGATAGGTCTAGTGTCTGTATTATGAGCTAATTTTTATGTTTTTTTAATGTCTTGATCTCTAGCATCTTTGACTGGATCTCTCTTTCTCAATCTTTTTGGTGCTTCAGCAGCAGGAGCAGGAGCAGCAGGAGCAGCAGGAGCAGGAGCAACAGCAGCAGGAGCAGCAGGGGCAGCAGGGGCAACAGCAGTACCTTCATCGTCCTTTTTATCAGTTTCAAAATGAGTTCTATTATATAATCCTATTTTATCTTAGTGATCTACATATCCAATTATGAAAGTTCCTTTATTTCTTATATTCATCTCTTCTACTGCAGTTAATGTTACTGCTGGATCTTCCTCTCTTACCTTTTTGTGGTGTCTTCTGCTATTTATCAACCCCACACTTATTATTATTAACAATAAACATATTTAACTCTTCATTTTCTATTTTTTTTATTTTCTATTATTAATTAAATTAAGATTCACTTTATATTCTATATCAGTTTTATAATAGCATTTATTATATTAGATAATATATGAATATATATGTTCAATTAATATATTTGATAAGGAGATTGATAAATAAAAAAAGGAATAAAGAAATGCATAGATTCTATTTAATGTTTTAAGTGTTGAAAAGAGAAGTGAGTTTTTTGATGATGGAGTTGGTGAAAAGAAGATGAGACTAATTCCTACCTTTTAATGGCTTAATGAGAGTAGGATTAAAGTTGGGATGATATTAAGCTTCTCCTACATTTTGCTGTAAAGCTACATGGATATTTATGATTTAAACCTATATCATCATAAAAGCTACTCCTCTTCCTAATTAATTCAACTATACTTTTTACATTTCGCTATCATATTTCTATTGCTCCCTAATCATGCTCTTCATTCCTTCTATCTTCAATATATACCTTCCTAATTCTAACTCTTCTTCATCACAAACTTACACCAACAATATCACCTCCTCATCTAAATTAATCTTGAACTTCTTTCGATAATTGAATATTCCATTACCATCTTAACAATTCATGTGAAAGTCTGTCTCCTTCTTTTCTATCTCTTAATCATTCACTATTAATCTGCTTATTACCTTCATATCCTTACTCTTTCCCATTTACAAATCCATTACCTCATATATTATCAATCTTAACTCATATTCATTATTTATTTCTTATTCTTACTTTTTATCTATCTTTTCTTCCTTTCCTTTATTCATTATACTTATCTTATAATTCATTATTCCTTCTAAATCTTCATTATTATTCTATACTAAACTTTATAATTTTAATTATTCACTTTTTCTAATTAATTCTTGTTCATAAATATATATTTAATCTAGTTCTTTTATCAAATCATTCAAAATATTATTATTTATATCTTAATCTTGATATTATTTTAGTTGATTTTTTATCAAAGTTTTGTTGACTTAAAGGGATACATATTTAGAAAATTAAGGATAATTTATAATGATTGAGTCTAAATAAATTTAGGTTTTAAGAGAGAGATAATTAAAGAGCTGATTTGAGCTTTAAAAAAGAACTTGAATATAAGAATCAGAGGGAAATTAAAAAGATATTTGAAAAAACTTGTTAATGTTTAAGCATTATAGGGATGAATTAAGATTAATTTGTAACTGGTTGTGAGCTAAGATCACAGATTATTCTGATAAGATAGTAATACTGAGGAAGGGTGTCTGAGCAGGCAGAGGGCTATAATAATATATTCGGTGTTTGATATATTTTATATGTTATATAATATATAATAAATGTTATATAATGTATAATATATGATGATTTATAAATGAATTTACTTTAAGAGATTAGAGATATTAAGTATCTAAAGGTGGATGTTAATGTTGAGTCCATTGAGGAGTTGATTAAGAAAGACAGAGTCAAAAATATTGAAAAAACTAAAATTATTAACTTTCTAAAGTTACAAGTTATTTTTTGCCTCTGTTGTACTCTCATTTCGTAAACTTCTCATACTTCTTAGACTCTTTATCTACTATTATTTTATATTCAATGTATCTACTATTTCTATTTCTACCATCATCTTAATAATATCTTTCTCATCTTCTCCATTCATCGATATTTTCTCATATTCTTTTTTTAATTTGTTCTCTTATTATTCTTTCTGTTCCAACTGAATTCTTAACTATTTTTTAAAATCATCAATATTTTAATCATTATTCAATAAATTTTATTTATTTTTTATTTCTTCTCTCTTAACTATATTTTCTTAAAACCTGTCTTTAATCGCTTTATACAAATCGAAATAATCTGATTATTAACTAAATTATTTTTACTATTTTTTATTTATTAAATCTTTACTACATATTTTGTCTTCAATATTATTCTAATTTAATTAATTTAATAATAATTATTTAATTACGTTATTTTATGTAAAATTTTATAAAATTTAAAATTATTCTTTATCATTATTTATATCTGTATTAATTTAGGTTTATTAAAAATTTTTATATATTTCACGGTATTTTATGTGATTTGAATTATTCTTTTAAACTAAGAAATCAAAAGTTTATTTTAATAATTTATCTCAATTTTAATTTTAACACATAAACTTTTATAAATAAACAGATTAAGTATATTTAACTTATAAATTCTAAAATAAATAAAAAATATTACTTTTATATCTTATAGCTCAATAATTAACTTAGGAAATAATAATAAATTATGGGGCAGTCTAATTTTTAAATTTTTTTATTGAAAAACTATAAATTTAGTTTGCTTTTAATTGTTATCCTATTGATTTAAATCAAATTATAACTCATAAAAATTAATCTCTTTTGAGATTTAAAGGTTTTAAAGTTTAAAGATAATAATTGGACTGGACATAGGTATTGTAAGATTAGTTAAACTTTAAATGGAAATTTTGAGGAGAATAGTAATAAAATCATATTAAAAGTTGATTTACTTGACCATTATGTTTTCTTAATTATATTCTTAAGTATACTAACTTATATAAAATTAACCCAATATTTTCATTATCTATTATCCATTGTATTCAATATTATAATACTCCAAATTTGGAATAAAATCTACAGATGTTACATTTTATGATATAAAAATCATCTAAGGCTCTAAATATATTATACCAATTATGTCTTAATTGTTCTTAATTATTAATTTAATATTTTCTTCTAATTGTAAATTTTATTTTAAATTCACTAAAAAGTTTTATTTGTAGTTCGTTATTAAGTTCAAATACTTTATTTCACCCATTAACTCAAATTATTAATCTTTAATTTGAATTAAAAATTTTATGTTAATTTAATTATCAAAATTATTTTATTTTAATATTTAAAATTCATTAATAAAACATGAAAGTAGAAATTGATTTTTTAAACATTTAACTTTTTTATTGATTATACTTTATTGGTTTTTTCCGAAATTAATTTATAATTGTAATTAAAAATGTTGAAATTAATTAAAATTATTAGAATTGACAATTTAGAACCACTTGTATAAATTATTTTATTATATCTAATGGGTTTTAATGATTACTTTTCCAATTAACTATTTAATAAAAAAACTATTGTAATTATAAACAAAAATATTTATGACTGGATGTTATTTAAAACATTCAGTTAGTAACAAGTCATAATTTCTAATGTTTTTTTGATTATTTAAAGGTTCATATTTAAATTTGTCTTAATTGCTTTTAATAAATTCATATTAAATTTCTTAATTATAGTTTATAAACTGAAATTTTAAAAAAATGTTCTTACCTAAATATTATGAAGTTCTTATTTTTCTAAACATTATTTTTAAATTAAATTCTTAAAGAGTTGGTTCTTAATAATTGATAAGGTTTTAAACAGAAAGTTTATTATTATCAGAATCAAAAAATAATATTTATAATAATAATCAACCTAATTAACTCAATTAATACTAAGAATGAATAATTATATTATGGACTTAATTATTGATATTATTAATGTATATATAAAAAATAAAATAAATAATTTCAATTTTTTGCATAAAAATATAATAAAAGATAAAAAATGAAACGAAAAATTTCATTTATTAGATTAAATACTATATATAATATCTAAACATGAATTCCAAAAAGAATTGGAAAGTTGATGTTTAAGATTGATTTCAGTCTAGATACTCATATTAGGCAAACTATACTTACTTAAAATATCAGCAAAATTTTAAAGAACAAAATGAACCTTATAAAGGGGATCAGTCTATCCTGAATAAATGAGTAATTTAGTAGAATGCAAATTAGGATTAATCTATACTTATCCATCCATCAAACTTTGCTTTAAAAGAGGCAAAATCATGCCTCCAATAGTACATACAGCAGCAAAATGAAATCGACTTTTAAATGCAATCTATAAAGCTAGACATGCTCCCTGACTGAATCCCATTAAGTAAATATTGTTCTCACTTCCATTATGATATCTCTTACTCTCTTCCCTCACCACTTCCTCCACCATTTTCACACTTTCCTCTAGGTCATAATAATTATATCGATTCATTTAGTCAACTTCTAAGTCGTTCACATTATACCATCCTGTTACTATTTTATCTTTAAATGCTAAACGGTCTACTTACCGTTCATCACCTTCTAAAAATATCAATCTGTAGTTATATTTCTCTAGTTTATTATTGAATGGGGATTATCCGTTTATGTATTTTGTTGCGTAATCTAGGCTTTTATCTCCCATTCCACATAACCATATTATGCTTAAATCTATTCATTTTTATTCTTATTAAAATTTTTCTATATCATTTATCTATTTTTTACTTACAATAATGCCTTTTTCACTTCCTTATATCAATTTACTTAATACGTAATTATTTAATTCACATATTTTCTCTTCTTTATCTTTTATCATTATATTATAATATTTAATAATAATAAAAAACTCATAAATTATTTTAGATATATTATAATTTTACAAAGCAATCAAATTTTATTTGTTTATTATTTTTTTTTTCTATTTTAACTAAAAATGTAATTGCTTAATCTAAAATATGTAAAATAAATCAAAATATATATTATATTAAAGATTGATTTATAATTTTATTTATTAATATTATTAATTTTTTAATAGACGAATTCTTATATTTATTAACTTTTCTCTTGATTCAATAATTCTTTTTAATTTTTATTTACATAAGAATATAATGATTCATAAGATTAATTGCAATTTATAATGTTTTAATTTTTATTTATTATTGAATTTTCACTTTGATCTTTGTTAAAGCTAGAAACAAATAAGCTTATTTTTAATTTAGATTTTGATTATTCAAATTAATTATTATTAAAATTATTCATAATATTATCCTTTATATTTTTATCATCAATTGATTAATCCTTATTTATCTTTAATTATTTAATTATCAATTAATTATCAGTATCTTTATCTTAATTTTGATTCAAATTTTAACCTTAAGATTTTTTTAATTATATCTATTGTAATTCTTTAATACTTTCTAATTAAAACGCTATAATATTTGATTGCTGTTCCTTGATATTTTAGAGATTAATTATTTTATCTTCATATTCTTTATACTATTATTTAAATTAATGACAATTAAAACATTTAATATTAAAGTAATTATTATTATTACTATTAATGTTTTTCTAAATAAAATTATTTTAATATAAGCATATATTTTATATTTCTAAACTTTCGTCTTATGATTTATTTAATATAGTATTAGATTATTGGTTACTTTATTTATTTTATAAATTCTAATTCTATTATTCTAATTAAATTATTTTGTCTTTATATTCTTAAAATTATTAACTTATAAAAAATTATTTTAATATTTTACTTTTTTATTTAAATTTATTATTCTAATTACTCTTACTCTTTCTATTAATTTACCATTTAAATTTTAATTTTTTAAGAATTCAATTACTATTTATTAATTAATTATTATTATTATTCCAAAAAATTATTTTATTTTTCAATAAATTCAAAAAATATTATTTTTGATTATTGTAATTGTTTTTCATAAAATAATAGTTCTTAAATTAATTAAGAAATTAATTCATTAATATTAATATTTTCAGAATTTTATTGAATTTACTCATAAATATTTTATGTTGTGTTTTGTTGTAAATTTTAAAAATATTATTGAATTTATAATTAATATTATTAAAATAATTTGTAATTTTGAAATAAATCATCAATATGAAAACAGACAGAACTTTCATTTAACGAATTATTAATTGATGATTAATAATCAAAACATATCATTTATTATTTTAAAAAAATATTTATATAAATGCTATTAGAAATACAATTTATAAAATAAAATAATTAATATTATTAATAAAATTTAATAAAAATATGAATAATAAAATAAAAAATTTAAATAATTTATAAGATTTTATGATTAAAAATTATAGTTTTTCAACTAAGATCACATCCATAAAGTAATCTATTGGCTTTTTACATAATAGGATCTTTTTTAGCCTCATATGGAAATTCTTTAGATGGAATTTCTAAGACACAAGGGAAAATACCTTCATAATCATTAATAATATGTCTTAAATATTATTCAGCAATCTATAAAAATATAAAATGAAATTTACATGTTAATTGACCAAGATAATTGAAATATTTCCTGCTGATAAATATCTATTAAATGTATCTTCTATTATTTTAGGTGTTGTTTTGCTATCTACTATCAAGAAATTTGTTTCTCCTCTTACATTTCTTTCTCCGATTCCTGCTAATAAAAATCCAGTTACTGTATCTTCATCTCCAATTACGGCAATCAAAGATGATTATGCCATTTTGTTATTAGCTTTAGGAGGCATTGTTATAATTATAAATTATTAATTATAATATCTTAATATATTTTTATATTTATTATTTAAATTATATTAAAATTTATGCTCAATTAAATTAATTAAATATTTTGAATAATCTTAATCAATTATATAATGAATTATCATATCTATACAATTAATAAGATTATATAGCAAATTAAAATGATAATAATAATTTTGAATAATGTTAAAGATAATAATATTGATAAATATAAATATTAATAATAATATATATAATTTTATAAACGATAATAATAATGTTATGATAATAATGATAATATAAAGAATATAAAAATAAAAAGATGAATTGGTAAGGATGGCTATGGATAGGTATGATAATTCGAATTTTGATAATGATATATGGAGAATGGCATGACAGTAAAGGAGAAAGCCTAAATGATAAATTTAGTGACATAGATTACGGAGTGTACACAGATGCAGCCCGATATGTTTTAAATAAAGAATCTCCTTATTCTCGACATACATATCGATACACTCCTTTAGTATCTTATTTGATGTTAGTTAATCTATGGATACATCCCTGTAGTGGGAAATTGCTGTTTATAATGGTTGATTTGATTATTTGTTTATTATTGAAGGCTATCCTGACTCTCTACAATTCATCACTCTCATAAAAATAGATTGCTATACTCCTCAATATATGGTTACTTAACCCTTTAGTAATAACTGTCAGTGCCAGAGGAAATGCAGATACTATCATTGCATGTCTTGTCCTTTTCTCTCTCTATCTTATCCTCAAATCCAAGTATTATAATTACATAAAATTAATATTCAGTATTATTATCATCACATTATTAGGTATTTATTAGCATCAATCATGTATGCTCTAACAGTGCACTTCAAAATCTACCCTATTGTATGTTGCTTATCATTTGTCATGTTCATTGATCACAATCAACCAAAATGGCTTTATATCATTACTAAAAACAGATTGATGTTTGCTTTTATCTCTGCTTTTCTCTTCTTCTACTCCATCTACTATTTTTATTCTCTTTATGGCTACAAATTTCTATATGAAGCTTATCTTTACCACTCCATAAGGAAAGACAATAGGACAAATTTTAGCATTTATTTCTATTACATTCACTTGAATTTTAATTATGTTACACAATTTTAAAGTTTACTTACATTCTTACCTCAAATTTCTGTTGTTCTTCTTGCGACCAAACTTTATATCGATCCTATTTTAGCCATATTTGTCTAAATATTTTCCTTTGTTTTATTCAATAAAGTTTGTGCTGCTCAATACTTTATATGGTATTTTATTCTTTTTAATCTTTATTAGGTATTTTAGTTTATTTCCTATTCTATTTGCTAAGAATAATTTATTTTTATAAGGATAATATTTCAAATTGTTTTCGCCTTTTATTTTATGGCTTATATCAGAGTTAGGATGGAATTATTCTAATTATTTATTAGAAAACTAGGGCTACTAAGCATTTATTAATATGTTTATAATGAATCTTTTATTCTTTTTTTCTAATCTTTATTTATTTATTAATATCATAACTCATCATAATTATAGGCCTATTCAAATTATAGATCAATAAACATAAATTAAAGATAATGAAAAGAAAAATATAAATAAATAAAAAGGCAAATGAAAAATTATAAATATATGAATTTGATATAAACAATAATTATAAATTAATAATTATTAGTAATAATGAAGAGAATATAAATATTGATTTTAATATTACTGATTGAATGGTTATAGTGTAATAAATTAGAGATGAAGAAAGTTGGTAGCAAAAAAGGAAGTTTAAAAAAGAAAAATAAGAGTAAATTTTGGCCATTTGACAAAATATCATACGATGTAAAATGCAGTCATATGAACATAACTCACGGAATATATGATGATGATGAGCCCCATGTGACAACCTCATGCAAATGCGGATTCGACTTATTTTATATGGAGAAATCTAAACTAACTAACCAATTAAACTACTATAGATCATAGATGTTAAACCAAAAATAATTTGATGAAGGTTATGATTGTTGGAACATTTAAACTGATACTTGCTATTTGCAAGGTTAGAAGAGTTCTGATTTACCAATAAGTTTGAAGGTTACTATGGGATATTTTGAAGAGCCAAGAAAGTTTCTTTTGAGATATGTTAAATGGGTTTAGAAACCTTATTTTGAACATCTTTTTACTTAATAGGAATTTGATAAGTGGTCATAGGCTGTTGGAACTCAAGACACTAATGTCATTTGTAATAGGTTGTGTTTATCTCTTATGGATCAAAGGATTGATCCTAATCTTTATTCACTTCTCAAAAAAATTGAGTGTTATGGGATTTCCTATCCTCCTGATACTTTTTGATTATTCACTCATTTATTTTCTTATTATATGTAATATTATTATTTATAAATATTAAATTATTATTAATCATTTAACAATACTTCATTATCTAACATAATCATTAAATGTAAATACATTATTATAAATATCTATCAATTTATATTAATTAAAAATGTCATCAAATATTTTTTAATTCTATTCGAAATTTACCCGCTTATTTTTCTGTTTTATTTCTATTGTATAAATTATAAATATCCTCAAATATTGTTTACTCATTAAATTCTTCATTCTTAATTTGCTATTTAGTATTTGGTATTTTTTAGTTTACTTTTGTTTATTATTAATTGCTGAATTTAGGTGAATCAATATCTTAACCAAAAGTGTCAATTCTAACTCCAAAATCAAAGTTATTCTCACTAGTAGTTAAGTCTTATTCTGATTGTTAATTTTATTATCTTGATTAAGAAGATTAAGATTTTAATTATAATTTTTTATATTACTATTAATTTAGTTGTTCTTTTAATTAAATATTTTCTAATTGTAACTAATCTTATTTATTTTAAAATTCACTTATTTTTAGCTCCAGGCTATTTATATATATTTATTGTTTTTTTATTTAATTATCTTTGTCCTTTTATAAAATAGTATTATAATACTTCAAGATATTTTATTATTTATTTTTTTTCTTTTTTCATATCCTCTAATTCAATCATTAACTATTTATTAACTGACTAAAAATTTTCTTGGTTTTGTTTGTTAATTTATGTAGATTAATCTAAATTTAATAAATTGTTATTATCAACTTTCAAACTATCGTTAAAGCTTTTATTAAAAGAATTATTTTGTCTAAAGCTTTAAAGAATTAATTCAGGATTAAAATTACTCATTAAATTTTAATAATAATAATTCAAATAAATATAACATTATAAGTAAAATAGAAAAATATAAATATAAAAATATTTCCCTATCCGGGACTCGAACCCGGGTCTCCAGGGTGAAAACCTGATATCCTAACCTGCTAGACTAATAGGGATATGAAATAAATATATAATATGATATTTTATATGAGAAATCAATGTAGAGTCTGCAAATTAGAGTGGATTTTAAATTTAGCGTAAGAGTGAGTCTGACCAATCGAATTAGGAATATTATAAGAAGTAGGTCCAGGATTAAGAGAATTATCATTAGAAATAATATTTGACCTCTTCTATTTGCCAATGACACAGTTAGGCCCATTAGGAAGTTTAGTGATATTATAAGAGCCAGGGCCTGGATAAAATTAATGAATCTAATTATGATTGATGGGTCTTCTAATGGAAGTACCAATTAGATGGGAGTGAGTCTGCTTATTATTAGATTGATAATTGAGTTGATACTCTCCAGGACCAGGATAATCTTCATGATTGGGATTGACCATCTTTTTTCCATGAATACCAACAGCTTGACCCTCATTAATAAATTCAGTATTAAGGTACTTACCTGGTCCAGGCACATTCTTAATATCATACAATGGCCGTCTCATATCCAGTCCAATTTTATAACTTGCACTCTTAGGTCTATTCATCTCAGTTGGGAAGTATTATCCTGGTCCAGGTAAATTATTCTCTATCTTTTCTCTATTCAATCGTTATGGACCTGTCCCTATTTTATAACTCGCAGAAAAGTCCATCCTCTTTGGATCATAAGCACCTGGCCCGGGAATCGCTCCATATATCTTATCAATATTATTAATGACTAATTTGTCAGACATTGTCTTCGCCTTCTTGAACTCTTCAAAAGCGTTTTTGATATTGTATTGATTGGGAGCAGGAGTAACATACTTTTCTTCTATTTTCTAATTAAATTTAGATCTTCCGAATCTATACATAGGTCCTGCTGAAATAGGTCTACTGGTATTGTACTTCGCTGGTCCTGGACTCACTGTCTATCCATTCTATAATTTCAAATCTCTCTTCGCTGTTCCTATCCTCCTTTTGTTCTTATCTCCTTAACTTATTGATGGATTATAATTCCCTACTCCTGGATTCTCATTAAATTGCAACATTTTGTCTTGATTTAGTTTAGCTCCGAAAGTAAATTTTGGCTAAGTTTAAAACTTGAAAACATTGTTCTGCTAATAAGTATTAGGAGCAGGATTATTATTGTTTACAAATCCTCCTTATTATTTCTTATATTTCTGTTTTAAACTAGCTTTCTTTTCATTCTTAAATATCTAATCATAATTTATTTCGTAACTTCCTGGACCGGGTGTTTCATCCTTAAATTGATTGAATTTCTTTTGTTTTCCAAATCCCCATTAAGGTTGCTTTTATATTGTAAATTTTACTTCTGGATTGTGTTGCCCAGGTCCAGGATTTATGTTTTTTTTTTATTCATCTTATCTAGTTGATTTTCCTATGGAAAATGCAGATGGAATTTTCATTATTATTTTCTATTTTAAATATATAAATTTGTTATATAATATTCTTTAATATATTAATTATTATTACACTATTTTTATAATTTATCAATAATTTTTAATTTCTTTTTGAAATATATATTTATGGAAGATTAAAGTAAATTAATGATTATTCTATTTGATATAAATAGTGAATTTTGGATGTAAAATCCGCAAGAATAAAGGTTCGAAATGATCAAGGATATTTTCATATTTCTAAACACATTTTTGACTTGCGATTTTAATAATAAAATACAAATTTATATTTACGACTCATATTAAAAGTAAATATAATAAAATAATTAAAGTGAAAAATTATTTCCTAAAGATTCTTCTGATTTGTCTTTAATTGAATAAATGAATTATAAAGAATTAAATTTAATTTTATTCTAAAGACTTTTCGAATTTATTTCATTGAAAAAAATAGATAATGTTTAATCTAAAATATCCTCAGTTTTGTGTAAATCTTTATTATGTAAATATCAATTAATATTTAAGATATTAACAAATAGAAATAATTTTTATAATAAAACTTATAAACAATAATAAACATAATAAGTGTAAATGTGATAAATAAAATAAAAAATGATAGGATTATTAATAAAAATAATGATAATAATGAATATATTAGTTATATAAACTGTGCTTATGCTGCTAAAAAGGAAGGTATAAAAATAAATTTATTGGATTTACAAATGTCAGAAGTATAAATAAATATAAATAAAAATTAAGAACTTAAATGAAAAAAGTAATAGTTACTTGAGCATGGGTTGTTAAATAACAAACGGTTTTTTTACAAATTTGAATTAGAAGAATATTCTAGGTGTTTTATAATTATTAATAGTAAATAATAAATAAAAAACATTAGCAATTTTATATGATATACGATGATAGTAAATATCACTTGTCAATTCCAAAACAATAAATAATAGAACAAAAAGCAAGCTGCATTTGTTGCAACTCTTGAATAGAAATGGGTTATGCTTGTTCTATCTGTTTAGCAATTTATTGTTCCAAAGCAATTAGTGAACAAAGATCTTTTTGTTTATAATGTAATAATAAGATGGATATTATAGACCAATGAAAATATTTAATATTTAATTAATATCAATACTATTTCATATCCAAAATTAAAAAAAAATCATATATATTTTAATATTTATTTTCTATCATAATACTATTTCTTATCTAAAGTATGGTAAATTCTCCAGAATTTCTCTTTTCTATATTTAGTTTTTTGCTAATTTGTATTTTACTAATATAACAAGTCCAAATAGTCCTGGAATTAATACTAAAATCGATAAAATTATTAAAACATAAAATTCTTTAGTTTACCCTTCTTTTAAAAAAACAAAACTAAAAACTGTCATTATTACACCTAAAACTAAAAAAATTAAAATAGTAAAAATCGATTTTTTACTTGGACGATTTTTTATTCTGCTTTTTTAATTATTAACTATGTCAATTCTATTTAAATTATAAATACTATCAAATATTTATTCGTCTTCTCTTTCCTAATTCGTTGCTAAATCATGAATTTCATGTATATTTATCATCTCTATATTAAATATTATTTCGCTGACTAGAATTAATTTTTTATTTTAAAAGCATTAATTTTTGAATTTAATAATCTAATATAAGTATTTTAAAATATTTTTAAAATTTATAAAAATAATTAATATAAAATAATTGAAAATAATCAAACATCTAATAAATATTTTAATAAATAATCTTTAAATTATTATCTTTAATTATAAATGAATATATAATTTTCAAATTTCTTCATCTAAATCACAAAAATTTTTAAGGATTCTAGTTACTTTTTAATAAATTTAGTCATTTTAATGCATTTGAAGTTCGCTTAAAGCAATAAAACCATTAAGTATTTCAAATTATTCATAGAAAAATTGATTATTATTGTCTTTATCTTTTTATAAAATAGCTTTAATAGATTTCAAGATTTAAATGAGAGTTTCAACATCGGGATTATCTTTATTAAGCTAAGAAATATAAATTTAAAATAGTCCTCCTTAAACCAAAAGAATCATAGTAGAATAGTCTGCATTTCTAGTTAAATTAGTCAATATCCAGAAGATTTCTTTTTAAATCTAAAAATATAATAAAATTAGAAAATTACTTGTGAAAATGTAGATTTGGCGAGATCAAAAAGTTAATCCATAAGAGTTTTGTTATCGACAATCTGTTTGACAATATGAGATTGTCCTGAAGCAATATTTGATAATGACCATGAGATTTCCTTAAGAATGGCTGGATTATCATGAGTGTAGAGATTGAGAATGGCTTTCAAGAGATCTTATTAAAACATAAGTTCTGTAAACTCATCAGACATATAAGCCAAATTGCCAATAAGTTTAATAAAAGGGACTTGAATGTTGATGAATTGATTGTCACTAAGAATAATAATGATTCTATTGAAGGCAGGATGACCAATAATGGTAGGACCATAATTATTGTGATTATTATTATTATCTAAATTGTTGATTGCGATTACCAAATTCGTTAAAGCCCATGCCGAATCATTAATGATTTCTAAGTTGTGGTTTTCATTGGAAATGGCCTGTAGGAAATATTAGATGCAGTTTTTGATCTTGTTAAAATCTGGCACAGGAGTTCCTCTACATAAATTGCTTAATGACCATACCCAAGTAGCATATCTTTCCTTATGTTATTAGATTCTAGGCAAAGCTTTAATGAAATTATCTACAGCTCCTATATTATTAAGCATGTTTCTAAAGCTAATAGAATCAGCAGAGATATTGCCAATGGCCCAAACACACTATTC